>Ga0116227_10002541_pt1 | contig 41270 bp, 26 predicted proteins | sample S1TSphgellanicum_FD_89693 | JGI IMG/M metagenome (GOLD analysis project Ga0116227, IMG submission 89693) | Host-associated microbial communities from peat moss isolated from Minnesota, USA - S1T2_Fb - Sphagnum magellanicum MG | ecosystem: Host-associated > Plants > Peat moss > Unclassified... | reverse complement strand
TTTTTTTTTTTTTGTTTAGTTGGGTTCTTTTTTTTTTTAAAATTAATTTATTTTTTGGTTGTAAGCTGTAGATGAAGACAAGGGGTGTTTTTTTTTTTTTTTTTAATATATATTTTTTAATAATTATTTTTAAATTATTTTTATAATTTACTTATTCCCAAGCAATCATGTGGGCACCAAGAGTGGCACATGTCAGCATCTTCATTGTCGTGAATAAAACCAAACACGGACCACACTCCTCTTTTGGAGCCTCTAGACTTACCAAAATCATTTAACCATGGCTCTTTAGACAAGGACCCACCAACCCAAACAGTTGTAGATCTATAATTCTTGTGGGCCCTTGAGGAGGATCCTCTCAATTATTCAGAATTGAGTTTACCTTCATAGCTTGAAGGGGGTGGGGGGGGGGGGTTGTCGGTTTATTGGCTCTTCCCATAGGGAATTGATTAGACATTTGGGCATAACATTTTGGCTTGAACTTGACCCAATGTGTGAGTGAAATTTGGAGTATTATGTGTGTGGATATGATGATGGATGGGCACGTTCAATGGAAGTGCATGCATTTAGCTAAGAAGCTCTACTGAGATCCCATAAGGGATGTTCTTAATTTGAAGCTTGAACTTGCCAAAAATGGCAAAGCCATTAGGTGATGAAAGAGGCTAAACCCTAAACCCTAATGAGCATGTTTGGCACTGTTTAAGTCACCTGATTTTTCTGTCCCAGAGTTTAGGGTTTGACAAATTTTGGTTTGATTATTTTGATATTACACATTTGTTAATTTTTTAAAAAAATTGTCATCATGTTCAATGCTATAATCTATGCTACTTGTTAGTACTTTCTCTTTAAAAAGAAAGACGTTGGGTTCAAATTTGAATTGAGATAACAAAACATGTAAAACAAGGGGTATGTCACACTATGGCCTTGCCATTTACATTAAAAAGTATCTTAAGGCAAAAGAAGAATTATGGAAATTCAAATATTTCACCATGCAAAAGACATAATCTTCAAAAAAATCCTCTAAAAGAAATCAAAATCCTTCAAGGTATGATAACTCTATAATTAATCTCAAGTTTCAACACAAGCCAAAATATCATCTTTCAAATTTAATCCTCATATAAAAATAGAGCTATTATTACCTAGGGGCCAAAATCCCTTAAGCTACTATACTCTATAATGAATTTAAATACAATATCCTTGCCTTGGTAGGCAAGGCCAACAAATTGACTAATGCTCTTTTAATAAAACATCAAAACATGAAACATCACACAACACAATTTAGGATAGGAATCACAAAAAAGGCACAACAAGACAAACCCCAAAATGCAGTGGATAGAACTCATTAGGGGTACCATTTAAGTGATGAACTTCTTGTTTCACAATATAATTGAATTGTGTTGTGCCTTGGCCATTTCAAGGGATGATCCAACAAAATCAAATGCAATGAAATGCACATGTCAAGCATGGCATTGGTGCTAAAATGAACCAACAGCCATTAACACACACCATGACAGATGGATGGTGGATGGATGGGAAACATTTTTCTATTGGATTCTAGTTTCCTAGCTAAGCATGGTGGGTAGATTAGTTTATAATCTTACTACCTACTAAGTACCCAATAGCCCTTACCAATGTACTAACAAATGTATGTCCATTCACTTACCTAGGACTTAGCTATTATTGTACCTGTCAAATAATTAATTAACTCGGGCTTCACCCTGTTGGGCATTACCACTGATGATAACTAGTCAATGGATGAAAAAAATGAATTGATTTTGTGGAAATTAAGTTGCATTCAGATCAAAATATTGGATGACATTGAATTGAGCTGAGGTGAGTTGAATTCATATTTAATTGAATTCAAATACATTAATTGGAATTTGAATTGAATTGAATTGAATTTCAAATTTAACTACATTCAATTTATCAATTGGATTAAGATTCAATTCAATTCAAATTTAATTTGAACAAAATTGGATGCAAATTGGTCGAAAAGATATTGAACATTCGTTCGTGAATATGGTGTTGTAAAAAAGAAACTTTAAAGAGACACAGATTCAAAAGACACATTTCCGTGCCTTTACTTGAGAATGGGCTAAATAGATTTTGGGTTGGAATTTGGTAGAACAAAATATTATGAGACCTTATAAATGTCCTCCCTAAATTAGCTCCACCAAATCATCATCACTAGAGTTTTGAAATTTTCATGTCAAAATTTTTTAATATTCTGGAATATTTCAAAAAAAATTAATTTCTTTCACCAAAAAAAATTCTTTGAATTTTATTTTATTTTGAATTTTTCAACATTTCTATAAATAATGTAATTAACATCAAAGCTGCTAAGATGTTATGGTATCTAATAACTACTAATTGCCTAAAGAAGAGTTTTCGAATGATTCATGATTTCTCAAGTTCAATTTCACCTTTCATGCATGGGAGATGAAGAGGTCCAGAGTCTTGACTACATTCCAAAAGCAAAATACTTGTTCACATAATTTTTGATGTTTGGCAAATACCAGTTATTGCAAATAAACTAGTCATGTGAAACTCAATCCAGACACTGAAACCCAAAATCACACCAGACAAAACCACATTGATACATCAGTATATTATTTAAAATAAATATCATGGAGCTTGTTGATCATTTAAATTTTTTTTGGAAATTATTCATTTTCAATTTATTGTGACAACTATCATACTTACACAAATATATTCTTTAAATAGTGAGTAATTGAAACATAGAATTTCATTTGATAATTTACTTTTTTGGGTTTTGAACTACCATAATATTATGTATACAGCTTGTGGGAAAAAAAAATTTATATTGACTTTGTTCAAGTTCAAAAACACATAATTCTTTTTGAAAAACCTATTTTGTGATAACATTTTTTATTCATCTAGGTGTGTATTTAGATAAAAGTGGATCTAAATTTGACATGACCAAATTGATATATTTTTAATTAAATCATTTTTTATTAGGACATCATTACACATTCACCCCTAGCACACATACTACAAATAACAATAAGCAATTTTGAAATAATAAGGGAGGTTTACATGTATGTTACTTAAAAAAAAGAAACACCACAATCCCATAAGATTATGAAAATAAGATTGAAATGATCACCATCCAACAAGAAGTGAAAAGTTAGCAATTCGTACAAATAGCTCCATCGATCTACCAATCATTTGTTTTATTAATATAAAAATTGTCATGTCTTTTAATACTTCAATTTCAGTTTGTCACCACAATAGGTTTTCTTAAGCAATCCCCCCCCCCCCCCCCCCCAAGTCAAAATGCCTAGGCATGGAAGGCATAAGTAGCTTCAAGGTTAATAATATGTAGGTTATAAGTAGGTAAATTAGGGTTGATGATTAATATGTAAATACTAATAAGTATGTAATAGGTGGCTAGGTTGTGCATGGATAGAACAATGATAGGATGGTAATAGGTATGTTATAAATAAGAACTCATAGGTAATATGTGGGTAGGTGGGTAGGTAGCTAGGTAATAAATGTGCAAAATGTACCTAGGTAAATGTATTGGTATATATAATTATGGCTACCTATGTACCTACAATCTACCACTTGCATAAATAGTCTAAAAACATATGAAATAAACATGTTCATAATTATTATTGAAAATACTATTTATGAATCAATAATTTTCATTAATGTCAAAGAATATTACATTATGAGTGTATGGTGCAAACTGATTAAGGACTTGGTTTTTCATCGTGAAAATTGGTGGTTCAACTCCTTACACTTACAACCCATCTACATGTTTAGGGGTTGACACTAGATAGGATAGGTTAAATTCTTGTTTAGATTTAGTAGGTTGGTAGGTAGGTAGGTAGGCTAATTTTTTGTTTAAATTCATTAGGTAAGGTGGGGTAGTTAAGTAGGGTAGTTAGGTTAGGCTACATAGATAGGTTAGTCTAAATTGAGTAAAGGTCAAATGTCATGTTTATAGTAATATGTCAAACATGACCAATCTAGGTTTGTCAAAGATGACATGACATGCATCTTTTGTGTTGGTCGTCATGTCAACATTTATTCAAACATGTTGAAATCATTAATCAAGTCAAATGTCAACCATTTTTTTCAGCAATGGTGATTTTTTAGTCAGAATTGTTTTGACAACCAAAACTTTATAATCAACATTTTAAAAAAAATTAAACTAGGCAACCAAAACAATTTGATTATTAAATAGATTGACTAAACAATTTCAATTACCACATCAAATGACTAAAAACATTTCATCATAACATGAAAAAATTTTAGATCACCATTCAAAAAATTTGGTCATTGCCAAAAATCTTTAATCATCCAATATGCAATGGCTTGATTTCCACCATTGATTCAACAACTAAAAAAATTTGATCACTGCCCAAAAAATTCAATCACCATTTCTTGCTCGCCAAATTGGGTGTTCAAAAAATTTTGATCACCAAATTGTCTTGTTGAAAAACATTGGTCATCAAATTGGGTGATCCAAAAATTTCAATCACCACATTGGGCCACTATAAATTTTCAATAATTCGATTGACAATGACCCTATTTTGATCTGATGCTAGGAACATCAACATCCAAGCAAACACATCACATCTTCACAAATGTCTTGATGCTATGACAACCCCATGACAATCATGTAGGTCACATCACAGCAACAATCATGTCGTTTTTCAGTGTTAAAATTTAGTAAAATAGTAATGGGAATGTACATTTTCCATTATTTTTAGACCTAATTAATTTTAGCAAAAAAAGACTAGTTGAATAAAATATTTTTAGTCATTTTGGAACCATGTTTGGTCATTTCAGTTAATCATATTTTTCACTAGGTAATTTAATTATTATTCTTAAAATAGAAAAATTCACGTCCCAAAATTTAAAAAATTTAATCAATGAAAAATGTTACCAAAATGTTAATGTGGTTTTCCATTTAAAATTAACAAATTTTTTCACTAACACAAAAAATTTCCATCTGATAACCTAGGCCAAATTTTTAAATTCCTTGCCAACTTATAAATTGCAATGTGGCAACCTAGAGCTAAAAAATAAAAAGTTTTGGCCCAATTGTGTGATGCCACATAACAATCAAGTCATGATCAAATAAAGCTAGGTGTTTTAACCTAAGTGGCCTAACTTAAGAAATTTTACCTTAATAGGCCTAGCTTAAATGGTTTAGGCTAAAACAAACCCAGACAAGCATAATTAAGCAAGGAACCTAGCTAACCTAGGTCATTTACATAAGTTGCAAGTGTGAAGACTTGAACCCTTCACCAACACTTTGAAAATTCAAGTTTTTAACCATTACACCATAACTTTTTTTTGACAACAAAACCACCCACCACAAAACTACAAAGAAAAGTTTAATAAAATTTAACTAAATATAAAAACCTATGCATCACAAACTTCATGGGTCATAAAAGTTCAACAATAGTCATGCAAAATTTACTTTTCATAGGTTCATATGGAATAAACACATATGTGATTCATCTATTTGTATTGTTTGAACATCGATGTCATGCACATTGTTTAAACATGAATGTCATGTGTCTATTTGTATTGTTTAAACATAGATGTTGTATGTCTTTTCATGTTGTTTACACATGAAAGTCATGCACACAACTTTTGTGTTTAAATAATGCACAACATTTGTGTTTAAACAATATGAATCTATGAAATAATAGATTTCACATGAATTTGGAATGAACCCATGCAGCTTGTAGATTTGTGATGTGTACTCTAATTAAATTAGGGTTAGCTTAACTTACTTTAAGTAAACTTACTCTGACCTAATTTATCCTAGGCCTACCTAAGTTAACCTCAACATGCATAGGTTATATTAAACTAACATAGGCCTAACTTAGGCTCACCTAGGTGATTGGAAGGTTAAACTCAAGTTCACCAAGGCTAAATTTAGATTAACCAAAATCAAACCTAGGTTAATTAAAAACCAACTTTAAATGTAGCCTAACCTAAGCTAAACCAAAATTAAACCTATAATAACTTAAAGCTTAAACTTAGGTTAATCAAGATTTAACCAAGTTAAACATAGGTCAACCAAAGTTAAATTAGGCTACAACCAAAACTAAACTTAAATTAACTTTAATTATACTTAGGTTGACCTTAAGGTAAACTTGGTTAATACTTAAGTTAATCTTGGTTAAATTTAAACTAAATTGAAGTTAACCTTGGCTAAATTAAACTAAACTTAATTGGCTAAATCGAAGATACCCTAAGTTAACCTCGGTTAAACCTAGGTTAAACTCATTCAAACTTAGGGCAAACCTAAACTAATTTTAATTGAAGTTAATATTTATCTAACCAAGGCTAAACATAAGTTACACCTAGGGCAAAACCTAAGCTAACTTCACCTAAACATAGATTAATTTTAATTTAACCAAGGCTAACATAAACTAAATCTATGTTAATGTCAATTATATTTAAAGCAAACTTAGGTTAATTTTGATTAAACTTAAGGCAAACATAGGTAAACCTTGACTAAATGAAGGTTAATCTTAATTTAACCAAGGTTAAACATAGGTTAAATACAAGTTAAACCTACATTAACCAAAGCTAAACCTAAATAAATCAAAATTAACCAATGTTAAACCTCAGTTAACCTCAACTATACCTAAGGTTAAACTTAATAAACATTAAACCTAGGTTGACCTCAACTAACACATTCAATGTGGTGTGCTACAAAGGATTGAAAAACCTAGGGCATGTTTACAACATTCCAAGATTGGCATCCAAATGGAAACATTAAAAATTGGAAGCTTAACTTAACTTAGGCTTAAGGCAAACATTAAAAGATCTTCCATATCCTAAGACATTTAGACATGGAATCTTGGCTTCAAACTAGGGGCAAACAAATAAAAACATGGTTATGTGGCTCCCTTTTCACATTTCAAAAGTTCACATGAAGTAAAATTGTTGATTTTATAATTATTATTACACTATAAATCCTATAATTATCCCTATGTTTTTGGTCAAAAATATTGGTAGGCCACTCTATAGATATCCTTTAAAATATATGGGAAACCTTCAAATTTTCAATGTGAATATTTGGATTATGAAAGATTTTTTAAATGATGAAAATCAATGTGGCATATTTTTTTTAATTAAATCATAATTTCTTGTATTGGGAATGTTTCAATGCATTTTACTCATTCCTCATTTGTTGATGATTTTTTTTTTCACATTACTACAACATATTTTCTAAATCCACACTTTTATATTATATGCATGACAAATGGAATGTCATCGTTTGAAAGGTCCCATGAGTTTGTTTTTTAAAAAAGAATTTTTATTTTTCAATATAATTCCCATTGAAGTTTGTGACAACATGGAGAATTAAAAGACTGACATGTTACTATTGAAGTTTTACATTTTAAGTTCATGTACAATCCAAAAAAATTGTGACTATGATAATTTATATACAATTTCCCTAAATTGTGTTTTCCCTCAAACATTAAAAGATGTTTTTGCTTGGGATTTAATGCAACCTACGGCCTACCATTTTTTGGGCCCTAATCAACCTATCATCATTTTTCCATGGTGGTCACAACTTTTGGCCACCTTCTTAGCCCTTAATAGCCTACAAGTCAGGTCACATGTGGACTGTTGAATCACCATTTTCTAAAATATATTAATGGAATAGCATTTGCATGGACAAAATAACTATAAAATTATTGAACTTTAAAACTTCCATGATTGTTTTGTATGTTTTCCCTCAACAACACATCCCTTTGATTTAACTTTTTGAACACTCACTCATAGGTGGTGTCATGAAACTAGTTATTGTCATCAAGACAACACCAAATGTTATGAATACCAAGCCATACCAAACCTTACCAAACCACATTCACAAAGCCCTTAAGCTTTTGATGTTTTCTTACATATATGCAAAGCATTGATGGGATAAATGTTGATTGATGTTTGGATGACCTCATATTTTAAAATCTATTTCAATCAAAGTTCCATTCCAAACTAATGTCATGAAATTCCAAGTCTTTAATATATTCTTTAACAATTGTCATTCTCAATCTCGTTCCAACACCTTAAAATTAAATTATATTTACTTTTAATGATGTAGTAATATGCTTATAATAAAAGTTATGAAAGATGGCATATGCATCAATGTTGGTTAATAGGAGCCACCTGAGGATGGAATCATTATTTAATTTTCATTGTGATGAATGGCCACTTAAATGAATATTGAAAGTTTTGGATGAACTTGTACAATTATATTCTTGATGCATTATTGGAACATTTGGAAAAAAATTATTACAAGGAATTCTATCCATACCAACCCATGTGTTTGTGACTTGTGTTCAAATCAACCATTATTACAACTAATATTTCAACTATCTTTCCATGGCATGTAATAAAAACAACTTGTAGTCACATATTAAACTACAAAATGGTTTTAAGTTGTAAATGCGACTATGATTTACAACTATTACTAGTTTGGACAAAAAAGAAGATGAAAATTGTTGTCACATCATTCACAATTGGTGATGTCCAACAATAAGAATTTATTTATTTATTTTTGTAATTAGTAATGTGATTCACAAATGATTGGGCAACATGTGGCATTTCATTCAACTTGAACTACAATTATATATCAAAGTTGGGTGAAAGCAAACTACAATGTGTTTTTTTGGATGTTACAATTTCAATTTTTTTGGGTTAGTCAAATCTAGTTGCATATAACTCAAATGCATTTGAGAAATATAGCAAAAATGAGATGATAAATTGAAACTTATATTGTAATAGTCCCAAATCTAAAAAAATTACTCAAAAAACATTAATGTTCAGCCAAAGGTGGACTTTCCAATGTAGGGTACAACTAATGTCATACTCCAAAATATTATGGTTACGGACTTTTTGCTTTTGATGGAGTTGGAGAATATCCCTATAACTTTTTACCACCACACATTCAAGTATCATAACACTTAAGATGAAAAAATAATGTAAGAAAAGATCTTTCATTTATTAAAAAATTCAAAATGGAAATTTCAAAAGCATAAAGTCCATATAAGCACCTAAATTGATTTTTTCAAGGCCCATGTTTTTAGAGGTGTTTTGAAAAGGTTAAAATTAGGGTGGCATGAATTTAGACATGGAAAAAAAAATGTGAATTTTAGCATCATTTAGATGTTTTTATTGAAAAATACATTGGATTTGGATTTTTTAAATGGACTTCAACTGCCCCTTTTGTTACAATGTAGTGTGTTTTTACCGAGTTGCAAATGTTCATATGATAATGCCAAGTTAATGCATGCAGCATGTCATTTTAGTTTATGGACTAAGCAACATTTAAATACCCTAGGTAACCTAAGGAATCCTTAGGTACCTTAAATAGTTTAAGTAACCTTTAAGTATGCCCTTAAATATTTTAAATAGTTTAAGTAGGCCTTTGATATCCAAGGTAGGCCCTCGGTACCCAAATTAATATAAACAACCTTTCAAAAGCCCTTAAGTAATTTACACAACCTTTTAAATAGACTCATAGATACATTAATTAATTAATTAATTTAAGTAGCCCCTAAATGCCCTTGGTAACTATCGTGCACTCCAAAGTAAACGTACAACTATTGTTGTCACCATACTCACAACACATAACATAAAAATACCTTAACTAGTACACCACATCCAAATCACCCTTTTATCTGAGGCTGATCATTAAAAGAAAAACACATATTTTCGACTAGTCTTAACAATTAAATTTTAATCACAAATGACATTTGTGACTAAAATCCCCTTATTCGCCTTGAACAAATTGCATATGACATTAATCACAAATGACAAGGGTATTGGATGAACGAAAAAATTAACAAATACAAATTCATCCTTTGATTCCATTGTATACATATTGTCACATGCGACTGAAATGCGATTATTTTGGTCACTATTGAAGGCAGATGATGTGTTGCCACATGTCTCAATATTTAATTATTTAAAATTATTCTTATTATTATTATTTTGAAATAATTTGGGACGTTCAATTCACATGCTTAGATGATTCATATTATGTCACATGGCATTTTAAATGAATTTAATACAAAATATTAATGTTAAGTTGGTAGGTACATAAATAGGTGTTTATAAACTTAGGCTAAATATCTACCTACTTATTTAAATAAAAAGGTAGGTACTTAGGTAGGTACTTAAATAAGTAAGTACATAGGTCAACCTAGGTGGGTAGGTCAAACTAGGCACCTACTTCAATAGGTAGATAAGTAGGTTGAAGAAGTAGGTAGTTTAAAATTGTGCATGACTTTTTTTTTCTTTTAGATTAAGCCTTTCGAATGACTTGTGCACACATTTTTTAATGTGACATTGGATGACCACACCCCTTGTTTATATAGTGTTCAAACTAGGAATGGAAAATAAACAATGTGGGATAAGTTTTAAAGTTGCAACTTCAAAACTTTTCTTAAGCCTTTTTTTTTAATTTTTAGAGTTCTAAACAATTCAAATACATGGCTCACTAGATCATTAGATAATCATTTAATCAATAACGATTAAATTTAACATATCAATAAAATATAAAATTTACATTACAAATATTAAGTATTCATTACTAGCTATTTAAATAACTAATTTTAATATTTAACTAATTACTATCTAGTTACGCACAACTTGTCAATCCATTACTCATAGATAAATAATTAAATTAAACATTTTAAAATATTTCCTTACTTTTAAAAATCTAGTAAATTCTAGATAATATAATTAATGTAAAAATAATATAATTATTAAACTTTAAAAACAATTATAAATATTTATTTCCAAATTAAAAATAATGAACTAATAATTATTATTAGAAAATAAGTTCCTACACAAATTCTTTTTTTAAATTAACATTAAACTAATTACTGCAACTACTATATAATTACATTTATTATTCAAAAAATTGTTATCGATCAAATAAATGTTTTTTTCCATTGGTAATTAATAATTACGAATACAATAATCTGCTAATCATTTATTAATGTTTTTTCATTACTGTAATATTATTATAATATATTTACCATAGATAAGTAATTACAATTTTATTTTATATTAAAAAATTACTGTAAAATAATTCTTGCAATTATAATCTTTACAATAATTATTTTAATTACATTATAATTTTTCCAAATTTTTATTTCAGATTTAAAATTATAAATTATAGATTGTAAATAATTAATTTCAATTAGAGAATAATTACGAAATTACTATAATTAATTCTTAATCTGAAATAATTAAAATGATTTTAAAGAAATGTAACATTAATTACAATAATTGATTTATTTGACTGTAAAAATATAAATTATATAATATAAAAAATTATGTTGTAACAATAACTATTTAGTGTAACTTATAATTAATAAATATAATGATTTATAGTTATTTATAAAGTGATATGTTATGAACAAGTAGTTACAAGAAATAAATATTTCAGTTTATTATATTAAAATCCATGTAGGTACGGTCATAACATTAATTATTTTAATTAAATTATGATTATTCTAGAAATTTAAAGAAGAACTAAATTTATAAATTATAAATTATAAATTATAGTAATAAAGTTTAACTATAAATTAATTATTCAAGTATTGTAGTTCTAATTTACAATTAATTAAGTAATTATAATGATTTTATGTTACTATAGAATTATTATTATTATTATTATTATTATTATTATTATTATTATTATAATAAAATAATTATGTTTTTAAATTAAAAACTCACTTTAAATAATGAATAATACATACAATTATTTTAGTGTATCTTTTTTTTAAATAAAATAATTACAAAAAACTATGTTTATTATTTTAACATTATTATAAAATTCTGAAATAAAAAATCTTAACTATAGGACATAACTTCTCAATTAGGATAGAAAATTTTATTTTTATTATTAGAACATAAGTATTGTAAATACAATAGTTACTTTGTATGATTGGGAACTATCATTTTAATTAATATGAAAATTTATGTTGTAATATTATTTATTCATTTTATATCAATAGTAATAAATAATAAATAAAATAATTTTGTTATAATTATTTTAAATTTCTAGTAAAATTATTTTTAAAAATTTTGACTTAATAACAATTATATATTGTAAGTACATAATTAAATATTTTAGTATATTGGAATGTAATTCTTACAATAGACATGAAAGGACCATGTGTGTAACTATGAGCCATGTCATCTTCCCAATGTGAATGGCCAAATTGTCCTTCCAACAACAATATGTCGAAAGGTAAGACCTACCAAACATGCAAAATCACACAGCTTCCAGTCCCATCCAATGTGGTGGGTGTTATCTACTACAAGTAAACATAATCCTCTGGCTCGAACCCACAAACCCGAGGTCAATATCCTCCTCCACCAATCATGGCATACCGAAAAATATCCTAGTGCTGAGCAAATGCTAGATTTTCCATAGCCATGGGCATCACCCACTTGAATAAAGCAACCCATTGCTCACATGCTTAAACCCAGACTACAAGATCATCAAAATTAATTACAATCATAACATCACGTTGAATGGAAGCTGGTAGTTTAAGATCTCGACCGAATAACAAAAAATACAATGAAAAAGATGTCAATGAGGCTCATCGATTGAACCTATATCCCATGGCTAACCATGGTAACTACAAGTCCCAATCTCGAGTCTGGCCTTTCTAAAGGCCATATTTTCATAATCCTTGCTTCATTGTTTACACCATACATTTAACCAACTTGTTTGCCTCAAGATGATCTCATGAAATAATCTGATGATTTATCAATGCCTTTTCACATAAATCTTGGAAATCCCTTCGAGAACTTCGGCTACAACACCAAACCTATTAAACACTCTGGTTAGAAATGCAAATGCAGCTCCTTCACTACTACAATCTAGTAAAGGCACCAACTCCAACCACTTGGAGAAGTGCTCAATCATAACCAAAACATAACAGTTATGTTGAGATGTCAAACCCAATGGGCCAACAAAATCCAAGCTCCATCTATAACCTAGCCCCATAATTGGTAAGGGCTATAGTTGGTGTGTTGGTGTGTTGAATGATGCGCATACTTGATCACACCACACATTGAGAAACAAACTGTTGAACTTTTAGTTACATCCCACATGACCAATATTGTGCTTGGAGCAAACTATAAGTTCATCGAACCCCAAAATGGCCCAACTCTTCATGAGCATGTCATACAAGGCCCTCATGTTGCTCTAGGCATGGTACTACCCACACTCACCCATCTGTCCACACCCATAATAAAGAATTACCTTCCCATTATAACCATTTCACCTTATGGACAACTTGATCCCACTCCTTAGGTGTCAATCCCATTAGAACTTCATTTGATTGTAAATATGCCATAACATGTAAATTTAAATGGATGGACAGGGTATTATCGCATTCTAGCTCATTGTCATCATTTTGGGAATTCCCACCACCCGTGTTGCCCTAGCATACATCCTTAAAACACCCCAACAAAATACACAGGTATGCAAAAGCATGTTATCCTAGCACAACCTCCAAATCCACCTCTCCATGTCACTTGGCACTTGTGGTATCCTCCTCACTAGAACTTGGGTTCTGATTTAACCCATTGGCATCCCAATTAACCCTACCAACCTTGTGAACAATATCAAAATCATACTCCTATAGGACAATCACCCACCTAGCCAACTTGTTTGTGAGTCAATCTAATTCCATCAAAAACTTCAAGGGCTGGTGATCAGTAACCAATGTAAATGAACTACCATACAAATAACACCTAAAAAAAAAACTGCACAAACAACAATGTGATGCACTCCCCTTCATATGAATAATATTTGACTTCTATCTTATTGTTGGACCGATTCGCATACGCCACCACAAACTCCTGACCATCATCATCTAGTTGGGTAAACATGGTTCCCAACCCTAAAATACTCCAATTAGTATGCAATTGAAAAGGACGTCCTCGAATGGGTTGCCTCAAGATGGGGGTTAAGGAAAGTTGAGCCTTTCAACTCCTGAAATCCCTTCTCTCCTGCTCCTCAACCCAAACATACTTTTGGTCAATTTGCATCAACCTAATTAAAAGTTTAACAATGATGTTAAATCCTTTAACAAGTCTCCGATAATAATTACACAAGCCTAAAAACACTCGTAACCGCTTGACATCTATCGGCTAGGGTACCTATGAAATGGCCTCAACCTTGGCCTTTTGTACCCCCAATCCACCTGGATAAATCATGTGACCTAGATATTCCACCTATGTTTGGAAAAACCAACACTTGCCTGGACGAAGCTTAAGGTTATGAACCTTAAATCTTCTTAATACCTCCTACATATGATGCCCATGATCCTTTGATGTTAGGTTGAAGATGATATTATTATTGATGTAGCATTTAACAAAACCAAGTCCTACCAATGCCCAATCCATCACCCTCTGAAATTTTGCAACGACATTCTTCAAACCAAATGGCAAAAACCGCCATCAGTACAAACAATCCTTCCCATGAGGATTGATTCCCCAAAATGTTTTCTTGACCTTATCACCCTCTTTCAATGGCAACTGATGGTAGCCAAATTTCAAGTCCAAGGTAATAAAAACCTTGGCTTAACCAAAGGCATCAAAAATCTCTTCCGATAAGGGCATGGCATACTTGTCCGAACATGTGCATTTGTTGACTGGGCGATAATCCCCACACATGCGCCACTCTGTCCAATTGCCAAAAATATCCTTTTTGGTTGGCATCATTATGGCTGAGGCATAATCACCTCTTGATAGTTCCACCAAGCTTACATCTAACAATTTTGTTGTCCAAGCCTAAACCAAGGCCCTCTCAATCTCATTCAACCTATAAGGTCATCTAAAAATAAAATCATCATCCTCCAATACAATTTGAATCTGCTATCCTCTCAACCATCCCAATTCCTTCAAACTAAAGGCAAAAAAACCAACATGATCCTGCAATAGTCGTCATACTTCTTATACCTTATCTCATGTAACCATGGGACCAATTTTTTCCTCCCATGACTCTACGATCTCTTCTACCTTGGGCTGAGATGATGGAACATCCCTAGCACTTAAGGTTGAAGGCAAAACCTATGATTATTATGCAGAAGGTGGTGTAACACCAAAATGCCTTAACACCCCCACATCAAAACCTCCTTCCCATTACCCATAAATCCATGATCCCATAAATGCCAAAGATGTCCCCTCGTAGCAACATAGCTAACCCAAATGTAGGTGCAACAAAAGTAAAGGCAGGGTGGGTGGGTAGGAAAGATTATGCAAATTGAACTTGTTAAGCCCAACAAAGGCTAAAGATCCATGTGAAACAAGTAAGGTCCATAACATGTCCCAATATTCGTTGACAAGCACCTTCAGAAATCCCTCGCACTGTTGTGATGCCAATGTGAAATCCCATAACTCACTCTCGTTCATTAGCATTAGGTTCTATCATCCTTGATGAGTTCATGTCCCAAATCATGCCTAGACTACCATCTCGAAATGCATGAGAACATGGAAAACTCAAAAGAGTAGGTAATGTTGCCCCAAGGTAGGCCAACCCTATTGAACATAGCCAAAGGTGGTCGATCATCATGTTGAACGGCAAAAAAAGGTTGTCCTAGATCCAAAATGTCATTTACCAGGCATGTGAATGACCTCAAAATGAACCAATATGCGCGTTAAAGCACATCTATTGGAGCTAGGTTAGTCCATAGCCACCAAAAGTGGTGGCCATGTGAACTGACTACTATAGCATCCACTTGAACTAAGTCCCCAATCCAAGCCTTAATTTGTTGCCATGCTACCAATACAACTGGCCAAGAATCCCACAAAGGTGGGACATTCTCCAACACATATGCACATGAGTGCAACTAAGAGGTTTGCAAATATTGTAGCACCCAAATTAACTCCCAAAATAACCTTGATTTGGGGTCTAAAATTCCCTAAGCTATGCCAACCTATGATAAACCTTGACACAACCATCCTAATATGACCAAGTCCACTAGTCCAATCCTATCCAAATCCTATGCCCCTAGCAATGTGATTTTTCTCAGTAAGGCGCGTTAGTAACCCTAGATCGTCGATGTAAGCAACAATTCAAGATGTTGTTGTTGCAACATCATAATACGGTGCATGGAGGCTTACCAGGCTTGAAGATCCTTCTCCACATAATAGTATCGGCAAACCCTAATGCCAAATTGAAGGACTACTACAAGGCTAGAACTAATGCCTCCAAAAAGCTCTACTAAGCAAATCCCATCTTCGAGAATATGCCACCGGAATCCAAAGGTTGTAAACCAAACGATCCATGGCCTAGATCTATAAGTACATGTGGGCTTGGTGACAGCAAAATGTGCCAAGCTTGATGAATATAATGTTTGGCTAACACCTAAAACTCTGACAATGTTCCCCATAATGGTGGGAGATCACATGATGAGCCCTAAATGAATGGCCCAACCTGGGCACATGGCATCTTTAGCTAATGAATCAGGGAGCTATCCATAGCATGGACATTGCCCTCTAACAAATCAATACCATGGGGAAGCCCTAAAAATCCTACTAACATCATCGAATTATTGGATTTCCTACATGCCCCCTAATGAAAATAAATAGCAAAAAAGCCTTATGACTATCTCCTATCTACCATCCTTATTATTGACCAAGATGACCTAAAAAAACACCTTCCTGATTCTGCACCACCACTACATCAGGTAAAATCCCTACTCAATTGATGGGTGCACGTGTTGGAAGTTCTTAGAGTTTGGTTATTGTGCCATGCTAAAGTGGTAGCACCATAATAAGTGGTTAGCCAACAAGTAGTCCATTGACAAATAGACCCACATGTAGGTCAACAAGTAAGTGGTTGGCAAGTGACGCACCCCCAAACTCCTTGATAGATTCAACTATAAGTCCAAAGGTGAAAATAACAAAAGGAGAAAGAGTTGGGACACACTCCCTAACTCGCAACATTTCGTAGGTAAAAGGGCGTGCTAGAGCTCCGAAATGGGGACTAGGACGAATGACAAGCGGGTCAATTATTCACATAGACCTACACAAACCAAACACCAAACTAGTTAATGTGTAATTGGAGCACTTTTGGTGCATAGACAAACCACGAGCATACACAGACTCACAAGACTCACCATGGGCTGGACTTGGGGGAAGCCAACATCTTCCCCCTTATAGTATTTTTTGTGCCTAACCACAGGGCCTACACCCAAATGTCATTTTGTCCCAGGACTCCCAAGTTGAAAATCCTGAAATTCCTTAAATTGGGCCTCCTACGACTTTGGAGGCCCATAACTTTTTGTGAAGACCTCCGATTGAGCTAAAGTTTCAAGAATCGTTGTAGCCCTTATTGAGAGTTTTCCAACAGTATGTGGGATACCACCTACTGCTTTGCCTAATGCTTTAGGGCCTGCCTGCATATAAGTAAATAAGGGCGACTCTTAACTTTTAGTGGTCAGGAGTCAAATTGGTTTTTTGACTCCCGACCCTTTTCTTGGCCAAAACTTGTGTTTTAAGTACCCAAATGGGTCATGGGAGGCCATTTTAGACATTTATGTCTTAGAAGCTTTTGAATGGTATGAGGAAATTCTCAATCTAATGAGTTTTGACCCTTGAAGTCGTTTTCTAAAAATTTGGAAATCCATTAGGACTCTAATTCCCAAAGTGGGAGCCCACTTAGGAGTGTGTGGGTTCATTCCCTCACACTCTACTACACTCCCGGAAGCATGAAATGTGATTCCTAGGCTTCACTCTTGGCCCGCACCTTTGCAAGCCCTTGCCTTAGTCGCGAACCCAAGGCTAAGGTCACGATAATAGGTATGTCGCTAATAAGTATCTAATTTATCAGTGGTTGGCTAAATAAAAGCTCTTGGGAATCCTCAACAAATTTAGCCACCATCCTTGGTGTATCCATGCCATCACATAATGTGGCTACCATCTAAAATACTGTAACCAATCAAAAATCAAACATGGCCAAAGTCGTAACAGAAAACAATAGTGTCTAACACACCAACCTAGCCATAATCGATCCCTTACTAAGGTTGATGCGTCCATCAAGGTGCAGACTATGTCAATCAACACAAAGAATTGTGGCAAACAAACCTAGCACTTGGTCTCCCCATGTTGAAGATTCAATCTCTCGTCAACACCTCATGGTTATTACATTTCAGCACTTGCCCTAGTAATTGGTGTAGTTGTCGAATCCCTAACCAAGGTTTTGTCACTAGCTACCCCTGAAACATGATCATTGGGAATACCAAATTTGATCTCATCTGAACCTAATAGCCTTTAGAATCCAGGCCCACAAAAAAATCTAGGGTCAAAACCTTTAGCTAAAAAATCATTTATTGCAAGTGTTGTGGGTTTCACCTATGACGCCATGTTGGATGCCATATTCATCACTAACACCTCCAAATGTGCAAACCATGCCTCCATGGCATTGGGTTGGTTTGGAGCTAACTTGGTGGCTAACCCTTTATTGATTGCACCTTTCACCTTCTAACTTTTGCCAAAACCAAAGACTCCCTTACATTTCCCATCTAGGATTGACCTTGTCATAGTTTTAGATGAAATGTGAAGCAATAGTCTACATCATGGCCATATGCTTTGCAATGGGAACAAGGTTGGCTGGGATTAAGGTTCAAGGTGGTCGTTTAGGGAGGATTAAAACAATCCTTCTTCCAATGCACCACCACACCTCCAACACTTATCCTCTCACCCCTGTTTAATAATGTAAAATGAAGAACCCCCACCAAGTTCTTGTTTGGGTCCCTTGCCTTTTCGTGGTACAATCTTTGATGTATGACCACATGACTACTATATTGACAAGGTACAAAAAGGTTTGAAGGTTTCCCTACTAAACCCTAAGGTAACAACCTCCTCCTCCACCATGTTGATCTCAATGCACTTAGATACTTAGAAAACCAATGCCAATATGAGCTAGGTAGGCTAGGTGAGAACTACATCTCACATTCATTGCTTCATATCCTTTTCTAGGATCCCATACCAAAATTAAATAACTTGGGCCTTTGTGACCCCTTTAATCACATTGATCAACCTCCACATATGCATGTATGCCTCTTGCTAACTCTCATGGGGTTGGCACTGAAATTCCTAAAATGTACATAGTTTCTTAGTCTTCACACCTTGGTAATTGGTGCAAAGCTCTTCAAAAAACTCGATGACAAGGTTAAATGTGGGAAGAACTCATGCATTGACAATTAGACTGTTGCCACCGCCCCTAAGCGTAGAAGGACCCACACTAACCCTTGTGATAATGGTCGATGGAGTAGGTGTCAATGCAACCAACTAACCTTTGGTGATGGAAAAGTAATTTGATGACCAATACCAATGCCATTCTTCAATGTCAACCTCATGGGCATCACAAAATTCATGATAGTCATCCATGGGCAGTCCTTTTAGATGCTAAAATAAACCCTTCCATGTTAAGAAAGGTGTAAATTGTTGTGAATTCCGTAACTATTGCATATCACACTAAGTATAAAACTCCTGAATGAAATCATTTAGTTCGATGCTACCAACCACCTTTGAAAATCATCGGGGCCTTTTAAAGGTACCATACATGTCTCCCATGTCCCACATAAGTGGTACAAACACTATTGGTGGTAATTATACCTCAAAATCTCAAGTGATAATGTAGGTGGGGTGGGTGCTTGGAACCACACCCCCCACCTAATAAACCCTTCAGCAAGCCTACCTTTGGAATCCAAATCCTAACACATGTCCATGATGAAATCCTAACCCTAATATGGGTCTCCCTAAAAACTCTAAACCTGTAACCTTGAATCCTATAACTCCATTGTGACCAGGATTGTTACACTTATATTTGTTCAATTAATCTTACATGGATGCTGACCTATTGCAACTTTCTCTAACCCTAAAATCCCCCAAACCAAATGGTATCCAAGGTTGCTACACCTGTATGGTTAAAGCACTTGCATCCACAAAAACATTAATCAAGGCCAAGTACGAATTTGGAGCCTTCACAACCGTAGAAACAACAAATGCAATTTCACCAGTCATTACCTCGATTTCACTACCACAAGGAGTCTATTAGTCATCAACCTGATCTCACCCAACAAAAAAGACAAGCACCAAGTACAACCTACTCACCACTAAACCCTAATATCTAAGTCTAGGAAAATCAAAGGTCAAGCAGGACCTATTCAATAATTAAAGCTGGGTCGTAGCCTTGTCCCATACCTAGCCATTAACCACACCATATATAACCTTTGGGCTCACTATGTGCTACAACTAACACACGTGGGAAGGCTCGTAACCTTCTACCCAAAGTTTTTTATTGAACAATATGCAAATTCACAAAAAATCATCACATGAACTTGTGTTGGCCCTATGATGTAACCCAAAGGCACACAACTTGACAAATTTCTTTAACCCCTGATAAACCCTTGATAAAAAATTGACAATCCCAAACACAAGCACAAGAAAAAAATGCAAAAACCCACAACACAAAGGGGAAGAACCTTTTAAAATAAACACACCTCCACCCTTGTAAACTCCACTGAGAGACTTACGACAATAGTTATGTAGAAATTCAAAAGTTGATGACGTGGCTTGATGGTGCGGCATTCCACCACCTATCGGTATTAGGAGTACTTACAAGTAACTCACCCATATATTGCTCTTATGTTTTGTGCCCTCCTCCGCACCTCATGCCTCCTTGTGCCCCTCACGCCACACCACCAAAAAAAGGGTTAAGAAATTGCCCTCTGCCAACCTAATTCAAGCCTTTTATAATGATAACCTCCTTCACCGTAAAACCAATGGTGAAAACAACACCTGAAATAGGCATCATATGCAACAAATATCAATTTTTGGGATTTTATGTGAAATAAATCTCAAAAATAAAAAAAAATTAATCTTTAGACTCCCAAAACCACAATCTCCAAAAGTGGTTGTATGCATGCTATTGTGTAGAGCTTGCCAAGATGAATATGATGACATGAAAATCATTGAAATCTGAACCCATATGTGGAAGATATGGCCCATTGAAAATCACAAATGGATGAAAACTTTTCATCCAAATGTTGGATGCAAAAAAAAAATTTAACTATTTTTTTTAAAAATGAAAACCTTGGATGAAAATTCTTACATCCAAATTATGGATGAAATCCGTCCACTTGGATGAAAACTAAAAAATGAATTAATTTTTAAAAAATAAAATAAATAAATAAAAATAAGATTTTATTTTTATTTTTAAATAATTTTTTTGACATGTGTTAAGTTTGGGTTGGTGCTAAACCTGATTATTAGGTTCGAAAAACAAAAATGAATAACAGGTTCATATTAAACCCGAACATGCCCCCCCTACCCAAACCTACCCCTAGCTGCCAAGTAGCCCCTGAAACCTTAGGTTCAAAACTTCAATACAAAAATAAACAGCAAAAATGGCCGAGGGCGAATTCGGATTGGACCGCCTTGGCCTTATCTGCCTGGGCCTCACCCAAGCTTAGTGGGCCGTCGACGCCCCACCGAACCAGTAGGCCTAGCCCATGCCTCAACCGAACCGAAGCCATGCGGTGATGGTCACAGGAGCTCGGCAATTTGCATGCACGTGTGAGCATAGCACGCGTGGGAACACAGTGCAATCTAGCTCTAGCATTATCGAACTAAATCAACTGCAGGTTTTCTGGATTTCAAAGTTTTACTCATTTGTAAAACGCAGGAATCCAAGTACCAACAAAAACTTCAACAAACTCCTTGCATAACAAGAACATAAAAACATAGCAAAACACAATAAGCTACGATGTGTTTCAAAATCTAAAAAATTGGATTCTGATCACACACCATCCCACTTATCCTAAACACCAAAAAGCTGAGTCATGTTCACACTAAAATCAGTTCGAAACTTACTTTCCCCAAATTACCTATAATAACTAGGATAAAAGTCTGTAACTACAATATAACTTCTAACATAACCCCTAGGTAGCCGAACAACCCCTAGGTAGACCTAGGTAGCTTTAAATAACCTTTAGATGTCCTAAGTACCTTAAACAATCCTTAAATAGGCCCTACACACTTGAAGTAGCCCCTAGGTGGGCTTTAAGTAGGCCTTAGGTAACCTAAACAACCATAGATAATGCTTAAATAACCCAAGTAACATAGTCAACTGTTACGTTTGCCCCTAGGTACACCCTAATTAGTTAACTTAACCCCTATGTAAGCCCTTAGGGAGCCTACATAGCCAAGGGTAAATTGAATAGGTCATTTCAATAGGTTATTAAAAATGTTCATTCATATGTGAGTCCATTTCATGTTGTATGAAAAAAATTGTTGCAATGATAAGCATTTTGCCCTTCAATGTGGAAGTGAGGGGATCAAATCCTTACTATAATACCCTATTTACCCTAGTCTAAGCTAAGTAGTTTAAGTGTCTACTATAGCAAACCAAGGTGTCTAACATAAACCACATAGGTTTCTAAGCCATGTTTTTAACCTAAATGACCTAGGCTAGGTAAAGTATGCCACCTAGCCTTACGACCCTAATTAGCTAACTAAGCTAAGTGGCTTAATTTAAGTAGGTTTCATAGTGCCATTTGTCCAACTTGGAACTTGTCACCAACATTTTAATGGTCAAAAAACCTTATGCATCCTCTCATTTTAATCATAAAATTAATTTCAAATGACCATGCTAAGTAAGCATATGCAATTGTAAATTTTAGTTGGAACAATAATCATAAGGTGTAATCACACTAACAAATACACAAGTAGTTGTAACTAGTGCTTAGTTTTGTGTACTCCAAAATGGAATTGTTTTTACATAATGTTATTTTCAATGTATTGATATATATACTTTAAAAGTTTGAAATCAATCTAAAATACCCAAAAACACTTTGAAAACATTATAACCAATGATGGGCCTTAGGATCTACTATTAATACATATATTCTTTCCCATCAAAATGGGGGTATATTGAATGAATTTTTTAGCACATGTTAGTTCCTCATGTAGTTGCTTAAAAAATGAATTGTCTCTTCTAGCTTTTTTTATCCATGTTCAATAAGATTAATGCTATTTTTTTCTCATGTACAACTTCCATTGTTCAATGAAAAATGAATATTTTACACACAAAAAAGGTCACCTACCAAAATAGTGTTGCCATTAAAACCCTAGAAACTTATCACTATGACCCCCTTGGGAGTGGGGGTAGGTGCTTGGGGACTTGCCATTTACCATGGAATTGGCCATATTATATGTATAAAACAACCATACCTGAATTGAACTTGTCAATGTTAGTGATTGAAATTTAATATCATAAACATTATAAATAAAATGAAAATTTCCCATGATTAATTTAATTGAATGAGCCAACATAAGGGAAAAAAATTCATGAAAATATCTATTGTCGTGGATACATTATAAGTTTTTTTCATTTTGATTACCACGGGCTAAGACCTTTTACAATTCATTATTCATAGATAAGATTGTGACCTAGTGGTTCATGGCACATGTGAATGTGATTTTACTATTGTTTTATTATTTTCCAATAATATGATTACCAAACCATTTGGAATAATCCACAAGTGATTTGATGTTAAAGTCAAATTGCTCAAAATTAATTTTTAAAATAAATTTACAATGAATGCCTAAAATTTATTTTATCTTTATGCAAACATCTTTTTTTTTCTTTGGGCTGAAAATACTTGGATAACATATCCACCTACTCAATGTATTACTTACCTACCCACTCACATAAATATTCATTTGTTTGAGCTATTGATGCATAGGGTAGTTGCAAATTACACAAGATGACATGGATTATCCAAATGATAGTTTTTAATCACTGTTGCATATAATTTAAAACTTTTGTTGGATATCAAAAAGATATTCATTTATGTGAAGCTAACACATAAAATCTTTCAACAATGAAAAATAATAATAATGAATGGTCAATTTTAAATGGATTTTAGTAAAGATCATGCTAGTCCTTCTAAATTTGAATATGGAATTTTATCTCATAGTGTGTTTATAAAATGTTTTTGAAATTTTGGGACGTAACGCTCCAAGAGTTGATAACATTTAAAGTCAAAAAAATCAAGGAAATATTTTATTTGTGAAGATTTTGAATAATATTCCAATTTTCATGGTGTTTTTGGAAATTTGTATGTCCTCCTACCTCCACATATTGGGATAAGAAAGTCACGTAAGAGTTTTAGGATGGGACTAAGACAAGCTCGCCAAGTTAAATTTACAAACATGAGTAATTGGTTGAACATTGTTTGGAACTTGATCCCAAGATTCGAAGCACCTTAGGACATGAAAACTTGGCTCGAGGGTCATGGGAGTTTCACTTTAACTCACACACATTTCCATTCCATGTGAGTGTGTTCATTGTTCATCTTGGAAGTTGATTGAACATTGGAAAAATGGTCTAAACAATGTCCCCTATTTGTAAAAGAAATCAATGCCCTCATTGAAGTTTATGGGATTTTGTTTAAAACTCTATGTTTAAATCCCACAAAGTTGAAGATGGGCTTTCAACTATTTTTGCGATCAACTTTCATGCTTCTTCATTCTTTTCTTTCACCTCATATGAAGGATTGCAACAAAACAACTTTGGACCATATTTTCCAACTTTTAAAAAAAGATGAATTAATCAAGGTTGATCACAATCTATAGACCATGCAAACAAAACCAATGATAAAAATAGAATTAACACAATGGAAATAAACAAGAACATATAGAGTATCCTTTTTAACAATACTAAGAAATTTAGAATCCACTAAAGTTAATGATCAATATGTGGTTGTTGTCCATAGCTCCAAATATGTAAGGTATTTCATTCAAAGTTTCAAAGTTTGCTACAATCACCTTTGTTGTCACTATTTGGCTTTTCAAGCAGTAGGAGTTTCAAAATGGTTTTAATTGTTGTGCAACATTCTTTGACAAAAATTGACATTGTATCAACAGCTACCCCATAGATTTCATCACAAGTCAATAAAGTAATATCCCTTTGAACAATCTTTAAAGTGTACTTGCACATCTAGTTTATATTAGTATACAGGTCATTTATTAAATTGTAAGAGCCAAAGTTGATTGAAAGTAATTTAAAAACCTTTTCAAGAAACTAGCACAAAATGTCACTCCTTAGTGCACTTGGTCTCTCATAGCTCCACACTGTTTCGTCTTTTGGGATTCCTCTTTCCATCATGAAAAAAACCATCAGCACCAATGCAACACATCACTCTTATGACATGTTGCTTCAATGCCAAAACGCTTGTTCTTTGCATGTTTGATGGCCATGAAAAAGACAAAGGCCATAGGACTTTATTGTCTTCTCCCTTCCATGTTTTAAGGCTAGGGTGTAGAAGGTGAGAAGGGAGAGGAAAGGAGAGGAGATGAGTTGAATTGAGTATGAAAGAGAATAAAAGAGAATGAACAAGGAAAGAGAGGGCATTATAAAAGGATTTTGGGCCCTTCACTTGGGTTGAAAATATTTAAACGACTTTGGCCCAATTCAAGAATATAATGCATTCAAATTACTTTGTTAATCCCATCTGTCAGGCAAAAGGTTTCCCTTTTTCTCTGCTTACAATGAGCTTTAAGATCTTCAAAACCAAACCTTATTTTTCACTACAAAAACATTGGAATCATAATTTGGCATAGTTAGCAGCTAACATGAAAGTTGGAGAAATGTCATTCCAATGCTCCTTAGTTGTGCACATGATGGCTCAAACTGACAGTTCTACACAATATCATTCTATGTTTTCTCAAAGATCAGACAGAGCAAGTAGCAGCATGACTGTGCTTTTGATCCTTGACATAAATTTGGCTCTAGCATCCACAGTGAAGGGAATAGTGCCAAGTGCAGTAGACAACAATACCTGTGCAATTTACCTCATGATTTCATGTGAGCGCTTCAAACTGTGGCACTCTTCAACAGTGGCTACATGTGTGGCATTGCAACCTGCAGTGACCATGTACATCAGAAGATGTCTTTCTAACATCACAACAACCCATCAGTTCATCCAAGACATTCCCACAAGTGTTCCTGGCGTGCAACCTGCAGTTATGACATGGTTGTCAGTGCTGGTCAGAATCAAACACAGCCCAATTTGCACCACTCAAAACTCAATGCTTAGGATTCTGCAGAAGACATTCGGCACATTGAATGGATTGTCTGACTAGTTTGTGAAATTCAAGTACTCAAGATCAGCACCTTCCTACAAGTCACAAGTTTAAGAAAACAAAGGGGTCCCAGGTTTCTGCCACAATGGACAATTTCCTCAAGATGAACGACAGCTTTACACACTGGTGTATAGCAGGAGGATGGGCATAGATGGTTGAAGCTTGGCACATTGCATAAGCAAAATAATGCAACAAGATGATAGAGCAAATTAGAGTTGCAATCTATGTGCACATCATCACAGGAGCATACAGTTATCATGCACTTGCTGCTGCAGCTTTCTGAGCCTTATACTGTAATTCCAATGTTGCAGCATCCACCTTCTTCAGCATATCCATGACTGCCTCAGGAGGCCAGAAGCCTTCAGCCTGAACAACCAGCAGAAAATCAGACCATATTCATGGCAAGATTTCAGATATTAAAACTATACAAATCAAACCTTTGGCCACCCTTTTCAGCATTAGCCAATACAAACTCTATCCATTCTGACAATTAAAGACTATCAAGTGCAATTTAACAGCTACCTTGCACACTGGTGTGATCAATTTCATGGACATGGCCAACTTTCTCTGGCCCTGGTCATGTCTCTGAACTACTAGGGCAAGGGTAATGCTTTGCATGAAAAACTTGGGATGGCTTTCTGGCACTTGATTGTTTACTGCACCATAAGGGACTAGACCTCAACAGGGCTTAAACAGTATAAATGAATGCCCAGATGTAAGCTCAAAAATATACCTGCCGCCTGCCTGAAGCACCAGACAAGATGAATCGAAGCTCAAATGCAGTTTTCTGCTGGCTGTCAATGAGTGCTCTGCTACCACGCTGCCAAAACACAAGAAAGTTACCATACAGAAACAAAACAAGCAACATCTATATCTTACTCCACTTCTCATGAATGCATCAAGAGTTCATGCCTTATCATTTGTCTAGAATAACTTGAGCAAAGTAGGGTCTGAGAAAATTCAAATAAATGTCTACAAACCTTCCAAAGATTCTGGAAAATAGCCACTTGTTTCTTGGGAATACTGCACTCCATCCATACACTTCCTCTTTCTACCTAGAAACACCCCACAAACAAAGCCTTCAGTTGTCTAAAAGGAGAAATACCTTCCTGAATTGAAGATTACAGCCTCTCCTCTCAAGGACCTGAGAGGAAGGGCACCAGCCTTTCAAATCAGCTATGGCTTTGATGTACATGTCCAAGAAATAACAAGTTCTCAAAAAACTAACAGTGTAGCAGGAAGTAGCAAATTGAAAAGATGGTAGTCCATACACACCTGCATCACCACTTCATCCTTGCCAATGACCCCATCTTCATCCATTGTTGAGATGCCCTTTCTTAATGTCTGCAACAATTTGGCAATCATTTGTCAAGTGTATGGTCATGTTGCAACAATAGAGGAACACAAAGTTGCAGAAGGTTCACAAGCTTCAATAACATTTTCATATCAGGACAGAAAAACTCACTGGATCTTGTGAAAATATACTCACAATAGGTGTATACAGTGTGATAAATTTTGACAACAATTCTCAATTTCGAACAATGCAAATTGTAGTCATAGTATATATGCTTGCCATGCACAATGTCACACCTGTATAAGATTACAAAAGTCATTGAACTCTGAAGCTGTCAAAGCAACACTCCATCCACCTGCTCCAATCTAATCCAGCCCAGGCACCAGTGACAAGCATTTAAGCTGTAAAACATCATGTGGTCTCATCCTCTACTCTATGATGTAAAAATGTACAATGATCAACTGACATACACATGGAGGTCACCCCTCAGGACCTCATGCAATGAAAACTTGACTGGCAGCAACAGGGAAACAAAGTGCTGAGGTGATCTTTGGAAAAACCACAAACAGCCTTGATCTAAGGTAGAAGTAATCTTGCAACAAGATGCATTGCCCAGGAAATGAACAGCAGGGACCAGGGGGAAGAAGGAAGGCTTTATCCTCACAATTGCACAAAAACTTTCTTCTGATTCTGGAGCTGTTTCATAGCCTAATCGCCATCCCTCGCCCTCAATCACTTCAAAGCTTTTGACAGGGGCTGGCTCATCTGCAAAGTAGCAACCTACCCAAAAACCAGCTACTTCTGTTCAGCAGCATTTCATTTCCATTGCCTGACTCTGCACCAAATATGTGACAGTGTACCTCACAATTTCACCACCATTGCATGTCAGCATTGCAATGTGACAATTTCAACTACTTGCAATATCACCAGAAGCCAATCCAACAAGCCATCAGCTTGATGATGCTCTGCATACCCTAAACCCTAAACCCTAAAATCCGAAACCCATGGAGATGTGGTTGCACTCTCTCTGGCTATGTGACAAATGCTATAACTGAGGAATCCATGAGGCACGCATTACAAACACGCACTCTATAACTCTCCGTCTCTGTCTCTGTCTTCTCAGTCACTAACCAGTGAGGTCGCAGCGCAAGTACCCGTCTCCCCCGGCTTCCTCCGCGAGCGTTTTGAACTTCTCCATGACAATGACGCAACCACTCTCGTCGCACTCCAGCTTGATTTCGCCCTCTCCATCAACATCTTCATCCTCATCATACTCCGGCACCACTATTCTCTGTCCAAACTCCCCGACAGGAATCCCCTCTCCAGGCTTACTCCATAAATTCGTCCTGGAGCAGCACTTCCGTCTGTCGCCTGCCGAACTTGAGCCGCTGCTGAGAAACTGCCTCCCCTTCGCAACTCCCCCACCATTTCTCCCTCCAACCACTACTGCATCAACCCTACGTCTCGAATGAGCTGACAGCCATAAGGAGGAGGAGGAGGAGGACGACGACGACGACGACGACGGGCAGCAGCAGCAGGCGGCTACATGGTTTCCGGACACCAACCCGCGAGATGCGGGAAGAAGCAGACGCGGGATTGAGAGCCCGTCACAAGCAGCAGCTGCACGCATGACGACTCCTGAAGAAGAGGTGCAAAGTGCAGAGTTGTTTTGAACGCTGTTGTTGGCAGCAGCAGCAGAAAAGAGAGCAATACGAATAGTAAGGCCCTGACAGTAGGCCCTTATCCGGCGTAAATCACGAGGCATCCCCTCACGGAAGAGCCCTTACCGGGCGTGAAGCTCGATGCAGTCGTGTCCCTAATCCTACTGGGCAGTGGGAAGGGCCTTGCAGCAAGTACTTTGCGTATCAGTGGAGCCCCCACAAGGGCCTTTTGGCACAAAGATGCATTGGCCAAGGGTGGTCGTTAGTAACCTGAGGATTATGTGTAGGGTAACGCCCCATGAGCTGGGCGTTACTGAAATAAGGACCCTCTCAAGGCGGAGCCAAGGGGTTCTTTATTTCAGTAGTGCCCTCGCTCTGTGGGCGCTGCCCAATGTAAAGCACAAACCATTTTTTAAACCGTCCAAATACACTGCAAAATTTGGAGCAGTGCTTTATGGATTTAGGGCACCCTCCTATTACACTGCAAAATCCTAGCAAGGTCATTATGTGCTACAGAATTGTCAAGACCCCGCCCATTATGTTGGGTAAGGTGTCAAGAACCCCATTCACCAGCAAGCTAAGCAATGCACCCATCATAACAAGCACTTCCATGGTGAGGCCATTCTGTGACATTTAAAGGTTTGTGATGGCAGATTCAACCATTTAGAAGAAAGTTTATATTTAACAAATAATTTTTTTAGTCATTATTACGAACGTATGATCAACATCAAAAGATTATGTCATATAATGTGATCACGAAAATTACACAATCTATCACCCCAGACCTTAATACAATACGTAACTGACAAGAGATGGCCAATTGTTGAAAATACTTAGTCAAGACATGGCACACTATTTCTCGTAATTGTGGGCTTCAAGCCAATTACCAAGCATACTGACCATAATGAAAATCAAGGTTCCTTCATTTCATCCACAAAAAGAGTGACTATGACATTTTTCATCCAAGAAGAGAAAGGTTATGGGTTCATTGGGCCAATGAGAACCAATGTTGGTACCTTGTGTGAACTAGTGGGTCACTTGTGAAACAAAGGTCCAAGGGTATTGACTTTTTCATTATCATCACATATGATTAAGTCACCAAGGAAGTGTCACGAGATAGAGTTCTTGTTTTTATCAAATTTGAAGTGTGAAAAACAAACAATGTAGAAAGAAAGTTGTAAACAAAATGAAATATGAAAATGGACATTTAATCAAGTTGGACAAAACAAAATGATATGCTTGGTCAAAATGATCAATGATTTTAAAGTCAAATTGAATGTTTTATGTTATTTTTAAACCAAGCTAACTAATTATTATCTAGGCTAAGTAGGTAGTTTAAATTTACCTACCTACTTATATAAATAGGCCTACTTACCTACTACTTATTCTAGGTTGGTAGACTTAAATAAGTAAGTAGCCAAGGCCTATCTACCTACCTAGCTATTACACAGGTTAAGTAAATAACCTAGGAATACCTACTTACCTACCTAGTTATTATATAAGCTAAGTAGGTAGTCTATTCTTACCTATCTATTACCTAGGCTAAGTAGATAGCTTAAGTCTACTTACCTATCTACCTACCTACTTACCTTTTATTTCCTACATACTTACCTCCTCTATCTACCTATCATTTTACAACCTACCTTATCAACCTACCTCCAATCTACTTATTAATTACTTAACTTTCTTATTTTCTTACATAAAGAATGATATGAAATAAACATGTGAAATTAAAATATTGACAAAAATTGTGACCTTTTGGAGGTGTAATATGTTAGTAAAAACTTGATTTATCATTGTGAAGGTGAAAGGTTCAACTTCTTATTCTTGTAACATATGTGCATGTTTAAGGGACTAAAATAAGTAGGTTAAATTAAGGTAGCTAGGTTAAGTTAAATAAATTAAGCTAAATTAAGCTTACCACCACTATGAAAAATTGTGTTTGTGACAATTAGACTACCTTAACACTAGAGTTCCAAAACAATTAATATATAACTGCATTGCAACTGTCCCATGGAATTACAATAAATTAATAAATAAAATGTCATGTAAAAAAATCAAAAACTTGTATTATAGTTGCAAATTAGTTGGAAGATATATATTTATACAATATAATGTACACATTGTATATATGGTTATAATCAACCATGTTTGACTCTGTTAACAAGTTGCATTTTAATCGCATATAACAATTACATCACAACTAAGATAAATTTAATTACTAATCAATGACTACTTTGCAATAATGTACGACCTTGAGTAACACATATGATCATGCTACGTGTATACATTTCCATCACACAATATATATGACATTTCAACTTATTTGCAACTAATATGCAATTGTATTTCAACTTAATTTGAAATTTAAAGATTTATAATTTGGGCGAGAAACCTTTAAGCAAGTGACACATGGCAGTATATTAGTAGATCTACCTTAATGCATTAATGACCTTCATGTGCTTAGGCTTATTGTCAAAAAATTCAAAATGATTTTTTTATAAATCTTTTCATATTCAAACATTTTGTGTATTTCCTAGTCTTTTGGTGATGCAATTTTCATATCATGTGTTATAACTAAGATTATTTTTGTTTGTTTACTTTAAAACTAAAACCAAAAGGTTGTTATAAATTTTATTATTTATTTAAATAACTTGGAGATTGATGGCTTTTGTTTTTTATTTTGGAGGTTGAAGGTTCTTGTTCTTGCTTTTTCAAAAGTTTAAAACTTTTTTTTTTTTATCTTGGAGGTTGAAGGTTCCTATTTTTACTCTTAAAGAGGTTGAAGGCTTTTCTTTTTATTCTTGGAGGTTGAAGGTTTTTATTTTTACTCGTAGAGGTTGAAGGTTTTTGTTCTTACTCTTAAAGAGGTTGAAGGTTTTTGTTATTGCTCTTGGAAGTTGAAGGTTCTTGGTCTTGCTTTTAGAGAGGTTGAAAGCTTTTGTTTTTGTTCTTGAAGGTTGAAGGTTCTTGTTTTTGTTCTTAAAGAGGTTGAAGGTTTTTGCTTTTAAAAAGGTTGAAGGTTTTTGTTGTTTCTTTTGGATGTTGAAGGTTTTTATTTTTATTTTTTGATGTTAAAAGTTATTATTCTTATTCTTGAATGTTCAAAGTTCTTATTTTTTGTTTTAGATGTTGAAAGTTTTTGCTCTTACTCTTAGATATTGAAGGTTTTTACTTTTGTTTTTGGATGTTAAAAATTCTTACTCTTACTTTTAAATGTTGAAGGTTCTTACTTTTACTCTTGGATGTTGAAGGTTTGTGATTCTTGGTCTTTTGTTTATTTGCATATATTAAGAAAATATGATGTGAAAATATATTTCATTAAATATTTAGAAGTTAATTGTATAAGTTTAGTTTAACTAATAGTGATGAGAGATTTATGAAAGGTGATTTTTCAATGATAATCATGTTACATATGTCTTATTTTGTGTTTGAACATTTGTGATGAATTTTATTGTTTTTATGTTATAGGGCCAAATTTTCATTATGTTTCAATCCATCAACATCAAAATTATGTATACAAGGTAAGACTCTTTCAAAAATACCTAAAATTGTAATTTAGTTTACCTAATTGTAAACACAATATTTGATTATATTTGCAAGTGTACAAATTATAGTTTAGTTTGTATCAATGTTCTACATACGTTGCACTTTAATGATAAATAAGTTGCACTTTAGTGTTAGTGTAATTATAAACTAGTTTTATTCAAGTTGAAGGGATTATTTAAATATTTTTACATTACAGTGTTATGTTATGATATGCTATTAATTTCATTTCACATGTGGAACTAAATATCACAACATGGCAAATTTCAAGCAAATAAGGTGGATTGAAAAAATTACATGGCTTAAGTTCCATTTCAACAAAATAAAATAAAATCATTTATGAAACATAGTGTTTTAGATGACAATATTTGATTGTTGTGGGTCATCATTTTTATGATTTGACCTTTTTTTATATAGAAAAATATGTTTGTTATAAAAATAGTTTAGGCATTATGTTTAGATTCATAGTTAAATTATCTTTTGATAGAAACATTTTCTAATTTTTTTTGTAATGTATTCTTCAACATGGAATGTAAATCTATTTAAAGTTTCAAATCCATTTCATGTTTATAAATAGTGATGTGCCATGCAATTCAACATTATCTAATATAATTAAGACAACATGATAATGGTTATGTGAAGTTTGTATAATTGCATTGTAAGTTGTACTTTAATTATTTAGTACTATTAAAATCAACTACCATACAATTGCTTTAACACCCAAACTTAAACACCTAGTTGCAAATTAGTCACTAAATCCTTTATTTTCATTTCATATTTAATTGTAAGTTAATTGCAAAAGATAAGAACTAAATTCATTGCTCAAATGGATGAATGAAATAATTAAAATATATATTGATTAAACTAGTTATAAATAGTTGGAAATAAGTTACAAAAGATAAGGATATTTAAAATCCATTTGTCAAATGGACGAATGAAATATGAAGGAATATATTCATCAAGTTAATTGTAAAATAGTTGTAAATAAATTGCAAATGATTATAATAGAATCCATTCACATCAAATGGATGAATGAAATAATTAAAGATTATATTCATCAAGCTAGTTGTAAAATAGTTGTAAATAAGTTGCAAAAGGTATTAACATACATCATCCGTTGAAAAATGGATGAAAATCCATGTTAGCATTTCGTTCACCACATTGGAATGTGCATGAAAATCTAACATGAAAATTAATTGCAAAGAAGTTGCATATAATTGCAAGTGAGTTACACCACATATACATTATTGTATACAACATAAGGTGTCCACTACAATTGTTACGACTTGTTTGTTAACACTCAAGGCCATATAAATACCATGAGTTGCAAATGTCTGTTGCAACTAGAAAACCCAATTGCAAACCTAGTTGTAAAACCCTATATTTTTTCATAGTGCACCTACCTACCTACCTTTTTAGGACCTACTTAAACCTATTTATTATTTACCTACCTTAAAATATATTTCTTAATAATAATCAATAAAAATTTATTTAATTTTATGTAAAATTTTAATCAATTAAAAGGTTCATTCTTTACCAATTAAATAACCAATCAAATATTATTCTATTATGATAGTTAGAAAAACCACCCAAATCACAACAATGGGTCAAAATTAACAAGGTGGTCATTTTTATGCTTGTCATTTTGAGTATTTTTAAACAAGAAAATCTAGCAAAAGAAGTTTCAAGTTTTTCAATAATGGAAGGCCTCCAAACAAGCTATTTAATCTTTAAATGTTACTTCATGACATTACAAATTGTGATTTATAATGTTCAAAACTTAAGCTTTAAAAAAAGGTTCATAAATTAAAATTGTACATCCAAAGCTTCTTAAGACTTGGAATGGATGTGGTATTATTATAAAAACACAAGGTCAAAGGTGTAAAAACATTTAGCTTAAATAAACATATATCGACAGATTCCAAGAATTAGATGTATTTAAAGCATCTATAAGTTACAAAAACTTTTGTCATGATCATGGTGTAGGACACAAAGGTACATGCATCCTATTAGCTTGCAAATGAGTAAATTTTGTGTTGCAATAGGGTTGGTTCTTAACAATAAAATTCAAGGGCTAATGTTGGATGGGCTACTAGGGGGGAAGGTTGGAATTCTTAACAGTTACACCTTTAATGAAGTTACAAAGAGGTGCAAGTTGTGGGACTATTTAAATGATAGTCTACCTAGGGACTATAGATGGATCATGGGGAATAATTTTAATATGGTGGAAAACCCAACAAACAAGCATATTGAATGTAAGAATATCATAAGTGGGAGTGAAATTTTGACTTTAAGGACCTTTAAAATTGCTTTATAAATAGAAAAACCAAGGAGGTCCAATGTATCACTAAAGTTTTCATGGGGCAATTTGTGGAATGAACCATATCATTGTTTGGTAAAATAAACAAATTTTATTTGGCTACTACTTAAAGGGTGGAGGGCATAATAAAACCTTATGAGTACATCGTACAAGGTGATAATGTCTATTTAACCAACCACTTGGTTGCCTTAAGGAATAGAACTTACTAAAAGGTTAAAACATGGTATTTTGACCAAGTAAAAACCATTTAGTAATAAAAGAATAAAGGTGATTCTTTTCTTGCAAATATGTGTAAAGTGACAAGGTTTTATAAATATTTTTATAAGGAAAAGGCAATTGAATGTTGAAGATCCCAAAAAAATGGTTAAATGTAAACTAAAAAAGGTCCAGTTAAAGCTACAAAATATAGTATATGACATGCATTTATGATAAACAATATATAGGGGATTTAAGGGAGTGAATCAAAATGTTAGAGGATGTTAAGGTGGAGGGAAAGAAAATAAGGGCCAAATTTATGAGGATGGAAAAAAAGGCAATTAATGTCACAACCTTAACCTTGGGCTCGCAACCAAGGTAAAGGTTTGCAAAGGTGCGGGCCAAGAATGAAGCCCGGGAATCACATTTCATGCTCCTTGGAGTGTAGGAGAGTGTGAAGGAATGAACCCCCACACTCTCAAATGAGCTCCCACTTTGGGAGTTGGAGTCCCAATGGACTCCTGAATCTTCAAAAAGCAATTACAGAGGCCAAAACTCATTGGATTGAAAAGTTCCTTACATTATTGGAAAGCTCTTGAAATGCAGATGTCTAAATGGGCTTGCATGACCCATTTGGGTACTTAAAACATAAATTATGGCCAAATGAAGGGTAGGGAGTTAAATTGCCAATTTGACTCCCGACCATTAAAAGTCAAGAATCACCCTAATTTACTTGTGTTCAGGTGGCGTGTCACATACCATTGGAAAGCTATTGACAAGGTCTAAAACTTTTCTTTAAACTTCATCTCAATTACAGGTCTGCACAAGAAGTTATGGGCCTCCAAAGTCACCCAATTTTGAAAATTTTGGGATTCCCAAGTTGGGAGTCTCGGGACAAAATGACATTTGGGTGCAGGCCCCATGGCCAGGCACTGAGAATACTATAAGGGGGAAGGTGGTGGCTTCCTTCAAGTCCGAGTTGTGGTGAATCTTGTGAGTCCATGTTTGCCCGTGGCTCGCTGTGCACCAAAAATGCTCCAACTATGCATTGACCAACTTGTTATTTGGTTTGTGCAAGTCCGTGTGAGTAATTGTCTTGCTTGTCCCTATTCCTAATCCCCATTTCAAAGCTCTAGCACACCCCTTTACCCCAAAGTGTTACAAACCAAGGAATGTGCCCCAACTCCTTATCCTTTCGTTGTTTTTCACCCTTTAGATTCGCAGTTGAATCCATCAAGGAGTTTGGGGATGTGTCAATTAGAGCATCCATGCAATTTTTCAAAGTTCGTGGGGGAGCTTTAATGAAGTTGAAGGGCAACCTTAATAGTTATATGGAAACATGATGGTAATATTGTGGAAACAATCTTAGAAAACACCTATTACACCTTCTAAAAGAACCTATATGACAAGGGTTTGAAATCAACAACAATGGAACAATTAAAGGAAGAAACATTAAAATCTTTGTTGGTGAATTTCAATCAAGATATGAATTCCAAGTTGGTTGTTCCTTTATCAAGAAATGACCTCCATAAAACAACCCTTACTTTAACTAAAGGTATGTTGTGCGTTCCTATGTTGGCACCTATAACCATTCTTATCACCACATTCACAACACATAACATAAAAATATCTTGAATGGTACACCACATCCAAACTACCCTCATATCTGGAGCTGAGGTCCCCCTAAACCAAATAACATCATAAAATTATTTATTGGAAATCCACCATGGATGAACACTTTGGTTCCAAGGCAAAAGGACCATTCGGTTAAGTGCAAATGTGAGCCCCATCATTAGTCACCTAGCTATAATCCTTCAAATCCCCAACCAAATGTGAATTACCATGGAAGAAAATTTTATATTAATCCTACTATGTGACCTTAGGAACCTAGGTCTATTGGGTGCATCGAGGGCAAAACCGTTTGCCAATTGGCACTTCTTCCATTGGTGGCATGAGACATCCCATATGCCAACCTCAAAAACATTTATCACAAATCAATGTAATGACGGCTCCTAAAGCTTGTCCATACAACATACATTGTAGGCTAACTAAAACCACGATTAAGGATGGGTCCATTTGGCCATCCACATTGGGAAGATGGCGTGGTGCACAATTGTGCACATGGTCCTTCCATGTTTGACCATCTCGGCCTTTCAACAACAACACTCCAAAAGGTAAAACCTTTTGCACATGTAAAATAACACATCCTATAATCACATCCAAAATGATCAGTGCTATTTGTTGTAATTAAACATAATATCCTCATTCAAACCTCTGAATCTAAGGTTGATAACCACCTCCATGTATAGTGGCATAACGCAATGTATCCTAGTGTTGGGCAATTGCCAAATTTTCCATAGCCATGGGCATAACACATCAAAACAAGGTGGCTCACTACTCACATGCCTAAATCCACACATTAGGATCATCCATGTTGATTATTGCCATCGCATTTCGTCGAATTGAAACTGGTAACTCGGGCTCATAATCAAACAATAAGAAGTATGGTGAAAAATATGAAAGAGAAGCTTGTCGACTAAACCTATACCCCATAGCTAGCCATGGTAGTTGTAAGTCCCAATCTTGAATACGGAAATCTTTGAAGACCATACTTTCGTAACCCCACCTCACAATCCGCACCATCCACTCAACTAACCTGTTTTCTTTAGGATGGTCTCGTGAAGTCATGCGATGATTAATCAATGCTTTCTCACATAACTTTTGAAATTCCCCATGAAAAATAACATCAGAATGATGAAATAACCCAAACAACTACAAGGCACTCCCCCTTATATGAATTGTACTTGGCCTTTATTTTGTTGTTGGACTGACTAGCATATGCCACCACAAACTATTGTCCATCATCATCAAGTTGGGTAAACATAGCTCCTCACCCTAAAGTACTCCAATCTGCGTGTAATTGGAATGGTTGTCCTCAGATGGGTCACCTCAAAATGGGGGTTGATGAAACCCTGACTTTCAACTCCTAAAAAGCTTGTTCTTGTGGCTCATCCCAAATGAATTCCTAATCAATATGCATTAGTTGAGTGAAAGGTTTGGCTATGCTACTGAAACTTTTCACAAACCTCTAGTAGTAATTACATTAGCCCAAAAAACCTTGTAAATAACTAGCATCTATTGGTTAGGGAACTTGTGAAATAGCCTCAACCTTGGCCTTCTAAACCCCCAATCCACTTAGATAAATCATGTGACCCAAGTACTTTACATGAGTATGAAAACATCAGCGCTTGCCTGGATGAAACTTAAGGTTATGTTCCTTAGGTCTTCTAAACACCTCTTGCAAATGGTGCATATGATTTCTTGGGGTCAGGCTAAAAACAATGATGTCATCAATGTAGCATTTGGAAAAACCAAGATCGCTAACATTCAATCCATGACCTTTTGAAATTCTACAAGGGCATTTTTCAAACCAAATGGCAAAACTTTCCATCGGTATAAACAATCCTTCCCATGGGGGTCAATTCCCCAAAATGTTATTTTGACCTTATCACCCTCCCTCAATGGCAATTAATGGTAACCAGACCTTAAGTCCAAGGTATTGAAAACCTTGGCATGTCCAAGGGCATCAAAGATTTCCTTCGATAGGGGCATGGCATATTTGTTTAAACGGGTTCGTTTATTCATTGGACAATAATCCCCACACATGCGGTGTTCAATCCAATTACTAAAAATGTCCTTCTTGGCTAGCATCATTGTTGCTAAAGCATATTCACCCCTAAATAATTCACCAAATTAACATCAACTCTGCTATTCAAACCTAAACCAAAGTTCTTTCCACCTCACTAAGCTTGTAAGGTCACTTGAAAATCAAAATATCATCCTCCAATATGATTCGGACCTCTTATCCCTTCAATTGACCCAATTCTTTTATACTGAAGGCAAAACATCTAATGAAATCTCGTATTATCTATTGTGTTTCATGCAAATCACCACCTGTAATTATTAAGTTAATTCCTAGGTCCCATGTTTCTACAGTCACATGTACCTTGGGTTGGGATGATGGAACATCCTTAGCACTTAAAGTTGAAGGCATGACCTATGATTGTTATGCAAAATGTGAAGAGGTGTCATCATGTCTTGGCACCCCCACATCACGAATTTCCTGTTCCACACCCATAAATGTCCCTTGGCATCCCTAATCCCATAATTGCCAAGGTTGTACTTGTCCTATTATAACATCACCCCCCCCCCCTTACACTGCCATACTTGACTCGACAAAAGGTGCAACAAGTGAAAGAATGGGTGGAGTGGGTGGGTGTGATTGGCCAAAACATAATTGTTTTGCCAAGACCAAATTGAAAATCCATGTGAGGTAGTTGAAATCCATAACTTGCCCCAAAATTTGCCTACAAGCTCCTTTGGAAATGCCTTGCACAATTGTGGTGTTGGTGCGAAAACCCATGGCCCATTCCCTCTCATTTGTATTGGGTTCTTCCATATTAAATGAATGGGAGTCCCAAATCATCCCTAGGCCCCCATTCCTAAATGCATGGGATTGTGGAAAACTCAAAAATGTTAGTAAGGTTGTTTGTGGAAGGCCAACCCTATTGACTACAACCAAAGGTGGTTAGTCATCATCATGAAATGCACATGAATGGCATCCTAGATTCAATATGTCATCCACCAAGCATGTGGGTGGTCTAGGAATGAATTCATATGCTTGTTGGATCACCTCTAGTAATGCTAGGTTAGTCCACATCCATCGAAATTGACACTACTAAAAATCTTGTCGTTTGCAACCAGTCACTATGCAACTAGCATGCAACTGGTTGTCATTTGCAACTATCTCAGTCATGTTTACAACTATAAATTTGGTATTGTATAAATTTTCAACCATACGGTTGTGTGTGCAACTAATGTGCAACTAAATGTGTACAACATTGACATGTGTCATAAAAATGATGGCCTAAACTTATACATATTTAAATTATTATACTTAATATATCTACATAGGCTATGTATAATAATATTATGTGCCTTTAGTATTAAGGTTAACCACATGCTAACATATGCTAACCTAAACTAACCATGATTAAATTAAATTAGGTTAAAACTAACCATGGCTAAATTTATTAGGCTAAATTAATTATGGCTAAAATAAATTATGTTAAATTAACTATGGCTAAATTAAGTTAGGCCAAATAATTATGGATAAATTATTTATGGTTAAAGTAAATTAAACTACATTATTTATGGTTAAAATACATATCGCTAAATTAAATTAGGCCAAAATAATTATGGCTAAATTAAGTTAGGCCAAACTAATTATGGCTAAATTAAGTTAGGCCAAACTAATTATGGTTAAATTAAGTTAGACTAAATTATTTATGGCTAAAATAAATTAAGCTAAATTAAATTAACATGAAATAAATATAGCTAAATTAAATTAAGCCAAACTAATTATGGTTAAATTAAGTTAGGCTAAAATATTTATGGCTAAACTAAATTAAATTAAATCTAACAATGGCTAAATTAATTATGTCTAAATTAAAATATACTAAATTAAATTACACTAAACTAAACCATGGTTTAAATATATATTTTTAATTTATTTTATTCGGAATCTTTTTCAAAAAATGTAAATTTGATTAAACAAAAACATTATTTAGAATCAATTAATATGATAATATTCAAATTTATTATAAATATTCATAATTATCAATTAATTTTTATTACAATTATAATGATAATCATATATATATAATATCAATAGGTATTATATATTTAAATTATATTATTTATGTTAAAATATTAATGTAAATAGGCTACACAAATTAACCTCCAAGTACACAAACATCTTAAGTTAATTACTAGTTTGAACTATATAATAATGTTAAAATCATATTTTCATTGAGTAATCATTATTATTAAAAATATTCTACAATCATCTTTGAAGTGCAAAAAAAGAAGGAATAATGAAAAATTAACATGAAGAATAAGTTTTCCAAGTTATAACGTTTTTTTTTTTTTTTTTCTTTGGACTCCTCCTACTTTCAAACCTCATAACTTTCTTATTTCTTATTCATTTTAAACGATTTAAAATGTT
>Ga0116227_10002540_pt1 | contig 41283 bp, 26 predicted proteins | sample S1TSphgellanicum_FD_89693 | JGI IMG/M metagenome (GOLD analysis project Ga0116227, IMG submission 89693) | Host-associated microbial communities from peat moss isolated from Minnesota, USA - S1T2_Fb - Sphagnum magellanicum MG | ecosystem: Host-associated > Plants > Peat moss > Unclassified... | reverse complement strand
TGGTCATTCGCAACTCACCGTATTTATACGCTATGAGTGTTATCAAACAAGTTGCATGAGTTGTGACTCACCATATATACAATGTAATTCATTCAAAACAACTCATTTTCAACTATTGTGCAACTCCATTATAACGGTAATCATAACTTTATGTTAACGGTATTAATTTTCAACCATCCACTAAAATTTGACACATGGCATTATGAGGATTTTTCAAGTATTGATTTTTCAAGGATTATTAATGATGGTCTCAAAATATGACATGTGGCATAATAATTGCCACATGGCATATTAATTGGATTTTGAAAATTTTTTTAAAAAAAAAATCTATTTTAATAGTTAAGTATTTCAATACATAGCTATAAATAGGTAGGTTGGTAAGTCCTAAGACTACATACCTACCTATTTACATAGGGAGGTAGAAAAGTAGGACTCACTTAGTTACTTAGATAGGTAAGTAGGTAGGAAAGTATAAAATTATGTGAATTAAAAATAATAATGTAAATGTTTTTATTTTATTTTATGTTTGCTTTTAGGGTTAATTTCTTTTTAACTCATCCAAAAATGGCACATATATTTTTATGTGAAAACATAATAGAAAACACATTTTTTTGTATAGTTTGTGACATGGGATTCAAAAACAAAACATATTGGTTAAATCTTTTAATTTTTTTTAGTTGCAAATTGAGTGCAACTACAAAAAGATTTTCCCACATGCTTTGTGTTTTTTTTTCATTATGAAAGTCATACAATTAAATTATTAATTATCTAATATTTATATATGTGAATTATTTTTAAAATATTTAATTATCTGAAATAATGATTTTAATTAATTAATTAAGCTAAGATAATTAATTATCAAAATAATTTATCTAAATTTATCTGAAATAATTATTTGAAAACTTAATTTTTGAATTAAATATTAAATATTTGGCAATTAATTATTTGGATTGATTATTTGAATTAGTTAACCGGTGAACTAGGTATTTAAATTAATTAGTATAATTCAAATAATCAATCATTTAATAAATTTAGAAAATTAATTATTTTAATTAACTAAATAGAAAATTATTTGAAGTAATCAATCTAATTAATCTAATTTGTTAGTTAGTTACTTCAGATAAAAAATCATTTTAATTAAAATAGTTTATTATCAAATGACTAATTATGTATTCATATAATTAATAATTTATTACATGATTAAAAAAAAGTTATTAGTTATTTAAATCAATTAACAAACTAATTACTTGAATCAAACTGATTTATAATTTATATTAATAGTTAATTATTTAGTTTAAGTAATGAAGTCATAATAATTAAATAAATTACATAATAATGAATAATTAATAAATCATGAATAAAAATTAAAAATTAAAAAAGAATTTGGGTAAAAAGCATCAAGGTATAAATAAGCATATTCGCTTGTATAGACAAATTGAATTTTTAATATAATATACACATTTTATTTTAGTTTCACATTTAAATTAAATGTATTTTTCTAGATAATTAAAATTTTAATGAATTTAGATAATTAATCATTTCGTAATTATTGATGAAATAATAATTATTTTAATTAATCGATTTATACATTATTAAATATCCTTTACTCAAATAAAAATTTATCTGAATATTATTTGATGAGTAATTATTGTTCCTATACATCCATATTATTAAGTTTAATTGACATAATTACTTATTTTGTTAATTTAAAATTAATTATATAAATTACATTTTTTAATTCAAATTAATAGTCAAGTTATATATATATATATAATTTTATTTTTTACATATGAGTTTGTATTTTTATTAAATTATAAGTTGTTGCACAATAGTCCCATGATAGCCATAATACAATTGAACATTAGTAGTTCAGTAGTGGCACATTAGTGATTCTACTAGTTGTATGAATGGGAATCATAGTGGAAAACTAATTGCAAATATGTCTTATAATGGGCGGTGGAAATGCAAACATGTGGCATGATCACATGTATGTACATTGTACAGTTTAAAAATCATTGTCACATGCAATTACAATGCAATTTTTCAAAAAATCAAACATGGTTGATCATGGATGTATGTATGGTGTGTACAAATTATCCTATAGAATACCCATTTTCAATTCACTTGCAACTATAATACAATTAACTGATTGTCACAATTAACCATAGTTTTCATATCTAATTATGGTTCTCAAAATTGAAAAAAATCAAATAATTCATTGAAAAGCATTGGCTTTTTCATGAAACCTATAAGTTCTTTAAGGCTAAACAAATATCATTTTGGTCTTTCTTATCCTATCCCAGTTGAATCAAGAATGATCTTCTTTCTATGGAGTCCCAAACCATGGATCTCTACCAAACAAAACAACACATCTCCAACAACACATAGTCATGAAACATAGTTGAAACTTGGTTTTAAAACACATGGGAGGTCAAGGGGATTATGGGGCATGGCCAAAATTAATGTTGTGCAAGTATATTGTTTTTATATATATCCTAAGGTAAGGGTATGTGCAGAATTTCAATTTATTTACCCAATGGATAAGGTTATATTATAATTTTTTTGTTCCCATTAGGGTAGGGTATGGGTAATGTTTTAAATAATTTTGGTTAGATGGGTAGGGTCTAAGTATCCCCTATCATATACCCTTGGTTAGGGTAAAAAAATGATTAAAAAGGTAATTTTTTTAATTTAATAAAAAATGGGATTTTTTTTCACATTTTGGAATTTATTTAAATAAATTTCATAGGCCTAAATTTAGTGGGACAATGCACACTTGTGATGTTAGATTAAAATTTAAAAATTGCATAAAAATGGGTCAAAATATGGTTGGGGTACCAAAAAGGACCATCCCCTTTTGTATCCAATGGACCCCGTCACTTAAAACATGTTGCAACTTAATGACACATTCATATTGAAAAATTGATTTTGTACATGGATTAAATTGTTAAAATATTATTTTATGAATAGCATGTCAAATTTGAACAAGTTTTAGGATTCTTACCAAGTCCTAGAAAAAAATCCAAGACTTTATTTCCTAAGAAAAAAAAGTTCAAGTACTCATAATGAATGTCCAAAAAAAACATTTTGGCCAAAAATTCTTGTCACAAACACCTTAAGTACTAATGCACATAAAATGTACGAGTGTCAAAAATCAAATGCCTTATTACAATGTAAAAAGTTTCAAAAAGTGAAATTTCTTGAAATTTTGAGCCATTGATAGAAAATGCCTCACATTGGATAATTTTTACTATTTTTACTTTCATGAGTGAAAAAAAATAAAATTAAATGCTTATATGAAATTTGAAAAAAAAAAATCATTTGACATGAAAAAAAAGGGAAATTTAAAACATGTCATAGGAAAAATGAAGAAAAACATGAATATGAGTCCCTAGGAGTGAAGCTTTAATGTTCTTGAAGGGGTACCCCAATCATGCTTTGACCAAATATTTCAATTTATTTATTTTTAAACATGCAAAAAATGAGAACCATTGAAATCAAATTAAATTACATGCTACTTGCTTTATTAAACATAAATGCAATCTAAAAACCAAAATATATGATATTAATAAGTTCAACATAATGATCTAATTGATTTTCAAACTCCTCTTCAATCCAATCTAAGAAATTTGTTTCAATATCTCCAAAGACATCAAAAAACTTAGTCCCTACAAATGTTTAACAACTGAAATGTGGATCAATTGGTTAGTTCTTGGAAATTAATATAAGTTAATTTAAGTTTTGGGTTCGAATCAATATCTATGAAGCCCTATTAGGATCCCATCAATAGAAAAAATCCATTTTGCTCCAATTTGGCCTCCCACAATACTTAAAATCTAATGAACCAAATATCCAACAATAGGAAATTGCACTTCATTCTTTCCACCATTTTAATGAATCTTCACAAGATTTTACAACCAATTGTAGATTTCAAAAATATGCAAGTTCCCATTGCACCTATAGTCAAAGACAAATTGTTAGCATTACACACTTGACTTAAGTATGTTTGATTAAATTCGATGATTATAGAAATAAAAACTTAACATGTGATTGCAAAAAGCAAAAACTTACAAGTTCCACAACAATTTGATCTTGAGTTGATCTTACATCAAACATTGCTAATTGGTTGTTCTTGTGGGCTAGAATTTGATGGGTGTTTTGCAAAAGGATGAACTTTTTGATAAATTAAAATTAAAAAGGGAATTATAGTTTCAAAATCATACCTTGTTGCAATTGTGGTTTTTTTATTCTCACATAGTTACTCAAATATAAAGATATGTGAATTTGGAATCAAACATTAGAGCCAAGATCATGTGATTGTTTTGAATCAAATTGATGCAAACGATCCAAAAAAAACAAACACACGAATGACTTCCAATTGCATCCTAATTGTGAATAAAAACAATTTTGCATCAAATTGGAATGGGGGGATTCAACTCATTTATATTTCCAATTCAAGTTTCTCATTGATCAATTTCACACAAAGGATAATTGCATTAACAAATGCATCACTCAATAACCACCACAATGTTAATTTAGCACACAACTTGATACGACTAAGGCTAGAGTTGAAGCAATGATTTTTATAATGGCCCAAATTTGTGTTGTTGGAATTTTACCTTTTAAAACCAATGTTTATTGATTGTAACAATCATGAATAACAACCTTAAATTCAAGGGCCTACTAGAACATCACCACTTTGGAGGCAAACCTTGGGTGCGATCATAGTCAAATAAGCCAGAAAGCTTGTTGGGTGACCAAAAAAATTGTAATTTTGTTTCAAATATTTATGTGATGCCACTTTCATGTCATGTTAATCATGGGAAGTTTTGTTAAATGAGTAATATGAATGTTTAGGAATTCAACTAAAAAATTCATTTAATTTATTTTTGGGTTTTAGTTTAATAACTTGAAAAACAATTACATCAAAAGTAGTACATTTTACAAAGGACTAGACCAAGGACTTTCTTAGCTAAAAAAATTTGATGATAAAAAAATTTACTTGATAGTAACCTATTACCCACACTCAAAAAGCACTCATAATTAAGAATTTATGAAATTTGATTTTTTCTAAAATTCAATGTATGTTTTTATAATCTCAAAAGTTCAAGAATGTTTTACAACATGCAAATGGTGTGTAATACACATGACATATAAAAAAAAAGTTAGAACTTATGATAAAAAAAACTAAAACCCAAATATTTTAACATATATTAAAATGAATTGAAATTATGATAATTTTCAAAATGAAATGTAGAAGTTAGCAAAAGTTTACACTTAAAAAATAAAATCATAGTCATTTGAAAAATATTAACATAATAAATGTGATGTATTAGAGACACTATAACTATTTTTAGTAACAAGTTATAAAAGATTTCATTTGAAAATTTTGTTATATGTAAAAGTCATGAAGACTAAAAAAAAAGGCCACAATCCTTTTGCAAAGTAATAATGTTGGCTCATTTGATTGTGATCGCACCCTCATGTATTCATAGGTGTGTTTAACTTATGTGGTCACAAAATTTAGCCAAATGAATTTTTGTCCATTTCACCCTTCATTTTCCTAAAATTTTAACCATGTTATATAAGTTTGAATTGAAGATTTTGTAGATCTTATGCTCACAAGTTGTAGACTTAAACTTACTTTTTCATTAAAAATGGCATATTGGCAAGCTTTAAAAAGGGCACAACAAAAATAAACACTTTCAAATGGCCCAATATCCCCAATTTTTCATATGTAACAATTAGTTCAAATCATTTGTCATTGTCAATAGATTTGTGCCATCATTTTTCACATAACAAATCATTTTGTTAGTCAAGTTGTATCTTCAAAAAATTCTTGTAAATGATTAACAAGATTAATTTTTAGTAATATCTTTTGCCTCAAATAGACCAATTGTGGCATGTTTTGGAACTTAATCCAATGTTAAGAGTTTAATCACAAGGACAAAAATATCAAGTGTACCTTTGTTCATCGAAAGGTAAAATGTTGTTGTGAGAAAAACTATAACATTGACATAAGGAAAGAAACTCTTCAAATGTGCGTTTCATCATACAAGGCAATACCTCTTTTATTAGGGTTTTGTGTGATGGAAACACCAATTGTGGGTCTCTTTGTAAGCCAAATCACTTCACCCATACATTTTCAATTATGTTTAAGGGAATAGCCTTTTCACAACAACCAACAAAAGATCATCAATAAATTTTTTTTGTTCTTCATCTAATTTTTTATGTGTTGTGGTATTATTAAAAAATGCAAAAAAGGATCTTGGAGTTACCACTTTTCAAACCTTGGAATGTTGTTTCTCAAAAGCATTTCTTTTAACAAAATGTTGTTGTACAATCTCACTAATGTACATTTTAAAATGTCAAAATGTTTAGCTTCACAATTTTTTTTCAGGGATAAAGTTCCATTCTCAATTTTATAAAAGATTAATCATTTCTTACCTCAAGTTTTTGATCCCAAAACATACATGAACACCCAAAACAATTGAATGACACAAAGTACAATGAAGAACCTATTTTATTTCAAGTGACACATGTTATCATCATTTGGCTTGAAGAAAGATCAAGGAATAGGTTTTCGATCCTATAGAGCCCAAAACTTTGCTTGCTACTAAAACACAGCTAATTTGTCAACTTGGCTTAGGAATAAGTTTGGTTGTATTATATCTACCAATGATGAAGGACTAATAATAATAGTTGTGGATGAAGGTACATCGCCATCTGGAAAGGCTTACTCTTTTGGGTTGTTGGGGCTTTTGTTTGCCATTTGAAGCTATATGGAAAAAAATGTATTCAAATTTCTTTCTTACATTTTTATTTCTAAAGTGTAGTTCTCCCCCCACACACACATATTGGACAAAAAACACACAAATTGGTGGGGATTGGAAACACACACACAACTAGATTGGATTAACCAACATTGATTGGAAACACACACACGCACACACAGATTGGACACCTGAGGAGTTATTGGAAACTAAAACCTTTACCAAAAAACCTAAGACTGTTGCTATTAGAGCTTGAGGAGCTATTGGAAATTGGAAACTTCATGTGGAAACATAGTGGTTATTGTTTTTGAAAACCCAACCAACTTGTTGTTAGCAACCCAATGTTGTTGGCAACCTAGTGTTGTTGGTGGTTGCTATTGCTAAGCTTGTTGTTGTTAAACACCTAATGAGTTCACCCCTAGCTTTGCGCCCACACATTCATGGAAACCTACTATTCTTGTCAAACCCTAGGCTAAAACTTGAGCACAAGCAAGAACACAACTTGAGCACACACCCAAACTAGAAACTTAAGAACGAACTTTGAGCACACACATGAATGGGAAATTTAAATCCAAAATCGAAAAACTTGCACCCATACACATAAATCGGAAAGTTGGTTACTTGAATTGGAAGTGTGAATCTTGAGCACAAATTGAAGCTAAAAGCTAAAAATGTGAACGTTATGCACACTTGGACACCTGGTTAGAAACCTTGCTAAATGCACATTATGTAACTACTTTGCAATAACACACACAATGCACACACTGTTAGTTACAAGAGCACACACATATGTCATCACACTTTTTTTCAATATTGGACAGCTTGCATAACAATCACACATAATAACCATGGTGATTTAGGATTTAGGTTGAGATTTTAAGGTTTAGGTGAGACTTACCCTAATGAGATTTGCCTAGGTTTGAAAACATGGCCGGTTTCAGATATGAATATTTTGGAGATATATTTAAGGTTATGAACATGTATATCTTTTCAAATTTATAAATCCTTGGGTATGCATTTGACAAAGGTATATTGATTTTTGAAAATAAAGAGAGGATAAATAATATACTCTACCTGTACCCAACATGTATATCCAAGTAAATAATATACCCACACAACATTGGCCAAAACCTTGCTCTGAAACATGCACTTTGAAACATGATGCACAAGTTTCGACAAACCTTACCCATGCCTTGAAAGACACGAGGAATGTGTTAAAACCCATGTCACATTTACAACTTGTCACTTTGAAACACATGCATGTTAAGCAAACCCTGCCCATGCCTCAAAAGACATGAGGGCTGTGTTAAAGCCCATGCCACATTTACAACTTGTCACTGAAATAAATGTCTGGGTGATTACCTAGTTGTTTTGGGCCTAAAACAAATTCAGATTTTGGGCTTAAAGTTGTGCCTGAAGTTAGATGTAGTACCTCACACACACACAACATGGACATCATGATGATTTGAAGTGTGCACGCATTACTTACACATGAAAGTTGACCAAACCATATGGTAAAATTGAGGTGCTATTGGGAACGTCTTGGGGAACAAATTGAGAACTTGGGGAACCCCATGAAAAGATGATGGGAACACGTTGCGAACACATTGGGAACAAGGAATAAAAAACAAAAAAAAAAAAAAACAACTCCCAAAGGGAAAAAAACTGGGCCCATCATGAGTAACATGCTGAGCCTTCTCATTGGCTGCATGAAATTTCTATTTCCAAAACTGTTGGTCACCATTTTTGACTTGGGCTAATGGCAGGGGCATAAACTGTGGGACATAGTAATAATAACTGCAATTGGCAAAGTCTTACAAATCTGAAAGTGCAATCTCAATGCAAGTGAAGAGCTATTATAAAACCAATGCAGAAGAAATTTGCCAACCAACAGAAGCAAGATCAACAAAGGAGAAAAAATGCCCTCAAAAACGAATTCCCCAAATGGGAAGGATCCAACAGAGTTCAGAGTCGGGACTGGTAAGTGCTGATTGGTTGCCAACTGCAAGCCTTTTGTGCGGATTGGTTCCTTGCTTTCAAGAAGCTTTTTTTCTTCAGTAAAAAACATTGGACTAACATGAAGGGGAGAACTGGGACTTTTCTCCCTCCCAGAAAGGCAATCCTGAAAGTTTCTAACAAGAGACCAATTTGTCCGTGAATCAGAGCTATAGATAGACAAATCCTGCAGCCAAAAGAGCACTGAACTCAATATATCCAGATTATATTCAGTTCCATAAATGGAGAGAGAGCGAGAGAGAGCCAAAAAGCTCAACAAGTGCCAAAACAGGATAGTCCGAATTTGAGAGTTTGCAAGTCTTCCAAGTGGATCATTCTGACCCAACAAATGGAAAGTTGGGATTCGGGTCAAAGGTTAAGTGACAAATTGTTGTTGTTCAGAGTCAGAAGCACATACTAAAAACTGCATTACTAAAATGGAATCTTTGAGTCCCAAGGATTGGTATTTGCTAGTGACATGTGTCCCCTTTGCAAGTGCCCTGTTTGTAGCAAATTTGTGGAAGCTTTTTTGCATTCCTTTTCTGTATTTGCTGCAAACTGGAATCCCACTTACAGTAAAGTACTGTAGCCGAAGTAAGTATGGGCTTGAAAATTTCAAGCCTGTTTCAGATTTGCAAGTGGAATCAACCCATTGGATTTCAACCCAATTTGCTCTGTGTATTGTTGGGGATAATCTTAAATTATTAGGCTACTGGAAATATAGAAGAACCCAATGTACAATTGGGTTCTGTGTTCTGTGCTCCTAGATTTTTGTGTAGATGCATGCACTCTTGCAAGTGGATTCAAACCATTGCCTGCTGAGTTTTTCCGTTTTGTTTCAGCTTAAAAAGGAAAGCAACCCTCTGAGCTTTGCTTTGTACCGGCTTCCTTTTTGCAAAAAAAATAAAAAAAGGAAAACAACATTCCAATTTAACTCCTCTCTAACGCATTGGTTTTGCTGTCCTAGATCTCTGGGTTTTCTAATAGCTAACTTAACCCCAGGTACTTCCCTGCTCCTCCTCCTCCTCCTCTTCTGGTGCATGGTTATTTGTCTCACTTAAAAGGGGCTGGCTTTATAAGTTGTTTGACTCTCTATCTCAGAGTTTATGCTAATACTAGTTTCTCTTGTTAAACCCACTTGATGAAAAGTAAGAATCTAGAGCAATGAATCTTATGGGTATGGAGAGGAGATGAGGAAGTGGTAAACCTTATGGAGTTTTTCTTATTAGACCACTTGATGAAAAGTATGAGTCTAGGACAATTCTGATCATGGGTAGGGACTAGTGGCTTGGGGAGAGGAGATGAGGATTTGGTTAATCTCATGGGTGGGTAGAGTTGATGAGGATTTCTTCACCTCGTGAGAAATTTTGTTTCAGGTGGAGATTTTTGTTGTTGTTCGAAAGATGAGTCTCAGGATTTCACCACCCATCGTGATCATCTAGGCCTTCATCAATATTTCTCACATCCATTAATACTTGCCATAGTATCTTGGTGGCTTTGGCACAAATTATATTATTTTTACAAATTCTGAAAATTTCAAATTTTACTTGAGAATTTTATTATGAAAGAAATTGAAAAAAATTGGGAATACTTAATTTGTTTTTTCAAATAGTATCTTTGAAATTAATTAATTATTCTGCAAACATATGCTGTAGTTGCAGTTGTTGTATGATATTTACATATCCCAAGCCCCAAACTTGAAAATGAGACCTGAAAAGTGAGAGACCACTAATAGCAAAGCCCGTGGACAAATCAGATAATCTAGCCAATGGTCAGCACTGGGAGACTATCCCATAAGGACCAATCAAACAATCTAAGCTTATTCACAACAAGACTTAAATCGTGCAGTGGCTTTTGCTAGTCACCATATCTAGTGCAAATATGTTATCCCCAAACCATTTAAAAAACCAAACTGGCAAGTTCACTTTTTTGCATCCAAAACACACTCTTACAATGTGTGGGTGGGGATGCTCATGCACTGGTCTTATGATTTTGGGTCTGATCCAGAAAGAAGTCAGATTCTCCATAGCCAGGGTTGGCCAAATTGTTCACTTTGAGGAAATTATTATTATTGCACAAACTTGTTTCCTGACAAAGTTGTGTTTTTTTTCCCTGTTAAAAGATTGAATGCATCCACGTAAAATCTCATATGAACATGTTGTCTACTATCCTGAGGCCCTGCTCTCGGATGCTGTCTGAAAGAAGAAGAAGAAATGGGGTGAAGTCCTTCACAAAAACAAATTGACTGCTCACAAGCACAAATTGTTTTTTACATATGGAAGACAGATAACTGGAATTGAAACCAAAACTGCAAAGTCTATCTATCAACATGAACTCTGCTAAGTCTGGTAACTAGCTAGAACTTCTGTCTTCAGTTCTTTTAGTAATGGGAGAGAGTTAGGTGTCAGCTATTCCCTCACTCACTCTCACCCTCCTACTGTCAGAGAAAGCATTGCTATGACATCCATATTTCTTCCTTTAGAAAGTTTCCAAATTCTGCAGAGATAGAGAGGAGTTGGGGGAATTTCATTTGTGGGTCAGTAGCAAATAATGGCAGGTAGCCAATAATTCTCCAGCCTGCCCAGTGCCCTCTCTGGAACAGAGTGAAGCAGCAGCTACCAGCACACCATGCAGAATGGATGGATGGATGGATTGGTCTGTGGACAGGAAAACACTTTTCATTGCATTCCTGTCCCATAGCTATCCAAGATGGTGAACTATGTATTAACTACTAACCATCTACATGCAGGTAGGTACATACCTAGTAGCCACCAAGTGTCTCACCTACTTAGGGTAGATAGGCTGGTAAGCAAACAATTAAGAACTCAAACTCGTCAAATCCTCACACATTGTTCCTTGGATTCTTAAGTTCAAAGAACATTTTTGGCCTTCCACCTAGCACTTCCAACGCCACACAAACCTCTCAATTCAAATCCTCACACATGGTACCTTTGATTCTTAAGTTCAAAGAACATTTTTGGCCTTCCACCTAGCACTTCCAACGCCATGCAAACCTCTCAATTCAATAAGGAATGAGGAAAATATGGAGTGTTTGGTGTAAAGGGGTTCAATGTTTGATGATGGGTGAATTAAAATAGGTTAGGATTTCGAAGTTAAGATCTTTTGGCTAGAACTAGATTTGAAACTAGAATTGGCCTCAAGACCTAGTTTATCTGGGTTTTGGTTCTAAATTTAATTAATCATGTTTAGTTAATTTTCAAATTTCATTTTGACAATTTTTGCAATTTTTCTTGTAAACCAAGATATTGATACACAATTAGATATGTATGTGAAAAATCACCACCACCACCACACAAATATATTTTCTTGAACTATTCAATTTTTTTCATTTAAATTTGTTCCATGTAAATGTCATTTGCAAAAAGTAGCCTAAAAAAAGTCCTGGAGTCCTTCTTTCTTTTTTTGAACCCCCAATTGTGAATGGACTTCACTATGTTATATTATAAACATTGAAAGGGGTAGGTGATAGGTTAAAAGCACTAGTACAAAAACCCCATTTCATGAAAATAAAGTTGACTTGGATAAATTCTTTTGGTCATTTAAGATGTCTATAATGTGACAAAATATAACATCAAATTTTTTTATATATTGATAAGGCAAGCTTTGAAATCAACAAATACATGTCCGTTCAAAAAAATTGAACCTGAAACATATGTAATCATAATCATCATTGCAAGATCTAGTCCTAAAAAATTAGAATTCAAAAATTCAACCTTAAAGTGAAAGAACCACTGCAATAAAAAAAAAGATGGAATTGAAATTTTTGTAATTCCCAAACTTGCTTTTCACATATCACATTTCATCCATCAAACCTACAAATTCAATTGAACAAGGTGCATTAGTTCACATAATTGATCATTTTATCTTGTAACATCAAGAACATCAAAGTTCGTGAGCTTATACAAACCAATCTAAAAATACCACTTTTTTTTTTTTTCTTATTGAATGATGACCAAAGGATTAAACTCTTTTTATGCACCTCTTTTGAACTACCTTTTGAAGATATGACCTTCAATAATTGTCACATAACATCACTTTTCATTTGACATTTTGCATATTTTCATTCTAAACGTAACTTCTTGCCTTCTTTTTCTTTCAACATAATTGTTGCCACCAAATGCATTTTGGAATCCTAAATGTAGTCCATAAACAACCACCATCCCCCTAGATTTGATGTTAATCTTTAAATGTTCCTTTGTTGAAACCATATGATAAACATAATATAACACCCATTGACTTGAAATTCAATTGTGCATTCCTTCACAATGCTTGTAACACTTACCTTTTATTATTCCAATTCATCTCCTTGAAACCCCAATAGTTAGAAGTTCATACTCTCCTATGACTTAAAACTTTTAGGATTCACATCACTCAAACTTTTTGATTTTTGCTGTAGTTGTCAAGACCTAGTAACTCAAGGACCTAGACTTTAATATTACTTCCTCAAGTCATTGTTATTAAAAAATAGATAATGATTTTTACATTTAGAACTTTGTTATTTGGAGGTCCATGTTCACCTAGTGCAATGAAATCAAAAGGTAACCACATTTCAACAAATAACTAAACAAAAACATCATGCTAATGAAAGCATCAAAACTTTTTAGTTGAGTTCTTATACTTGAGATTGTTTGTATCACCATTCACAACATTTCCACTATTTGCACCTTTGCATCAACAATGGCACCATATAACCACACGAGAACCACACATTAGTAGATAAAAATCCTCTAGTGCCACAATCCAACATTATAACCCTTATCATCTTGCATGCCAAACTCCATAAACCAATAAAAATTTAGTACCTTCACCAAGACATTTGCCAAACACTTCTAATCCGTTCTTCACACAAAAATTGATTTTATCCTTATCAATGATGTTAACTCCAAAAGCTGAAAATTGGTATCAAACACAATAAACAAGTCTACACTTTAACAATGTTCTCCTTCACACAACACATCATCTTCTAGAATTCTTCAAAATCCTTCCTTTCCTTTTGTTGAACAATGGCCATTCATCAAATTTTACACATCATTCTCAATCATATCACAACCATATGAAAACTTAGGGTAAATAATTTACCAAGTTGAAGGAATACAAGTAGAATATTTGCCATCCTCAAAGAAAGGCCATGATTTTAAAGGTTTTATGTTTAAAATGCATACTAAATCATAAGGGTTTTTCTCTAGTTCAACATATATCTTTGACATGTGTTTCATCTATTTTGTTAATCATACCCTACCACAAACCTTGGTTATAACAAGGTTGATTCTTGATGTTTGCCTAACCCTCACATTTAAACCTCGATTCACACAAACACCCAAACATGGGATTTGCACCCAAGTGCATAAAACAATAAAGTTCCTTATGTGCATGAATACAATAAAATTTGATACATAATATTGTCATATATTATTGTATGATATAATGTATCATACTATAATATAATGCAGAATTTAAAGTTTATAAACGCATCTATTTTCTCCAATTGTGTGTAGGTCTTTACCATTTTGTTTTTCATCTTTTAAACTTTGAAAGAAGTCATTTCTTTTCTGGGGAAAAATTGCCAATGGGTGACACTAGGGTAGAATTGCCCATCATCGAACACATACCCATCATCAAGCAGTTTTCAATGGTTTTCTCATTTTTGAACGAAATTGAATGATGTTGGTGTCATTGGATGAGCAAATCAGAGGATTACAAATGTTCTTTCAGTATCAAAAGTAAACGACCAACGCAAGAAACACAGGAAGAAGATGAGTGAAAGTTTGCTTCAATTTAAAAATAAATAAATTCTAGACCCTTTTCTAATTCTAGCCTCATATCTTCCTCATTTTTAGTCCAGTTTGGATGATTTCAAACTTATGGGTGCACAACTAGGGCTTCACAAAACTCCTTTGTATTTCATAAGCAAAAGATGCAACAATCAAATATTTTAAGTTTAAAATCCTAATTTGTTTTAGTTCACTCATCACCAAAGTCTAAAACCCCTTACACCAAAACACCCTATCTTCCCCCATTCTTTTGCTCAATTGAGCAATTTTTGCAGTGTTGGAAGCACTTGGTGGAAGCCTACAAATGTTCTTTGAGCTTCAGAAGCAGAGGAACCATGCGTGCGTGAGGATTTGACCTCCTTTGAATTCTTAAGTGTTCGTTCACCGGCCTATCTGCCCTAATTCCCTTTTTTTTTTCTGGGAATTTCGCCCAAATGTTTTTGTTTTGGGCGAAAGTGTCATCACATTTCTGTCTACTGACTAGTGCTTTAATTGTCCTCGACAAAAAAAATTGTGGTCAATTAAGTCGAAATCTGTCTGGGGATGCTCGCCACTGTACCTGCAGACTACAATTACAAAATTGATAAAAAAGAATAGAAAAGAAGAGTGTTTGAAAGGGGGAGTGGAGTTACTTGCTTGGAGCATACTAAAAATTATTTAATATACTTTATTTCCTTAAAAAAAAATTTGTCATTATTTCTTTGGGGGCAGGGGCTGCTTGGGTGGGGATTAAGAAAGCAGATCTCAATGATTTGGCAATAATAATGTTGAGAGCATTTCGTATGTAAAAAGGTATCCAAAAACATTTCAAGTGTGCTAGCTAGGCCCAGGGGAATTCATCATTGGATCAGGAAGTCTGATTCATTAAATTTTTATTCCCATTTAGCATTAAGGATAATAACTTCCTGACACAAGTGATTGCCAAAGGATCTATTGGAATTTGGCATGATGAGTAAAACCCAATCACATTTAGGAAAGATTAGTTGAATTTATTAGAAAATGTTCCCTAAATGTCGCAAAATTCAACTTAACTTTGATGTACTAGTCGGGTAAATCGGCTCATCAGCGATCGCCTGCTTATGACCCAACACTTTGGCAGATCTTTGTCAATTCTTCTCCATTTTGAGCGATTTAAAATGTTATAAGAGCGCCTTCTCAAGCTCTACAAATCATCTTCGAAATGCAAAGGCAAAGGACCAGCCAAAAAAGAGTAATTAAAAAAAAAACGTTTTCTGTATTGCAAATTACATTTTTCTTCATTTTGACCCCTCTTACTTTCAGATCTCATAACTTTCTTATTCATTTTAAACGATTTAAAGTGCTATAGGAGTGTCGCCTCAAGTTTTACAAATCATCTTAGAACTCTAATAACAACAGAGCAACATATAAATTTGTTTTTGGAATATCAGGAACTGACTTTGATAATGTTTAGGTATTTATTTTTTGGAGTTCTTGATCCTCTCTACTTTGGGGGTTCATAACTTTCTTAATTTATTTCGTTTTTGACAAATTTTAATGCACAACAATAGGAGGGGTTCAAGATGCACCAATAGGAGGGGTTCAAGTTTTGTTTGGACACCAGAAACAACAAAGCCCTCCCCTTGGATCCGGCCTGCCCTGAGGGTTTAAAGGTTTGGTCATCGGCCAGTTTAGCACAGTATCAATTTAGTAGGTAGCGATTTAAACTCCTTTGGTATGCTAATTCGGTACGCTAGGTCCAAGTCTGAAGTAACTTGTATTGAGTGCCAAAATAAAAATAAGTCTTTAAAATACCTAGTCAAGTACTCTAAGTCAGGAGCAGTGTGTTTTTTAAATGGCGAACTGGGGCAAAATTTCACCATCAGCTGGGGAGGCGCACCCACCACAACAACAGTTGGAGTTTATAGCTCCAAATCGCCAGACACTGTCATTGAATGAATGAGGTTGAAGGTGCCAGGTTGCATCCAGTAACTAAGGAATTTTTGCCAGTTTTTTCTGCTAGTTTTTTTTTCTGTTTTGACAGCTTTCCGCCATTAAGGCTAAACCTTCTGTGGGATCATTGCCACTCATGATGCTAAATCTCTTGTGTGATGATCGCCACCTGTGTCACATTAAAAAAAATGGAAAAAAAAAACACACACACACACACAGGTACTCTGGATGGCTATATTCTACAAGAACAAAAGACAGTTAATATAACTCTCTTATGATCTTGAACTCCTGAAACTCAGAAAGGACAATATTATACTCTCTTTGGGTCAGTCAGATGCATCTCCACAACTGTAAACAACTCCCCTTTTTATTTCTATGTGTACTTTGAGGGATCTGCCCCAGCAGAAGAAGAACCCTAGAGCATCATCATGCCGAGGGAGCTCCCCAATTTTATACCATATGTTCCCATGTTCCTATGAAAATATTTTGCCACAGTAAAGAAGCACTGAAATGAAATGAGAGTTTGTTTTTGTGAGGTGAGAGGAGGTTCCCATACTTCTTGTTCATTCTCCTGAGGTTGGGGAACACCCTGGGGCTCATCATGCCCTGGGGTGCCCCTCCCTCAGAAGAACAAACACGTCCAGGAACCTCCTCTACAACATGATTCAAACACAAATCATGGGTTTCAAAATTCCTACAGATGTTCTCAAAACCAAAGCTAGTGATTATGCATAACCTTAATTTGGACTCTGGAGGTGGATAATTAGCATAAATAAAGAAAGGTCTAAAGTCTAAACCAGTGTTGTGCTGGTATATCATTTACCCAAATATATCTGTTGGGTATGGATCAGTCAATTTTTTTGTGGCAAAAATTCACCATTTTGTTATTAAAAAAAAAAGGTCCCAAGCAATGTGGTCAAGGGAAAAAAATTCTCATGTTTCCAGGGAGAAAGTTATGAAATTGTCAAAATATTTGGGGATTTGGGCAGATTTTTAGCTTTCTTATTTTGAAATTGTCATATTTAGCTAATACATTCTAGTGGTTCGCCAACATGTAATAGGATTCATAGATTTTCTATTTTTAAAATTTGTCTTGTAACCAGATTTGACTAAATTCTCTTGTGACCGATCACCAGTTTTGGCCCAACATAAGAAAATTGGGGGGAAAAAAAAAAACACTGGTATAAAAAAGGTATATTATTTAGCTTAACTTACTTTCCTATTTAGTCAATATAGCTAAATGAAATGCATACTTAAAGATATGTAAATTTGAAAAATTATACTCTCTTCATAACCTTGGAGATATATATATATATATATATATATATATATATATGAGAAACTCCCATCCCCAAAGCCAGATATGTTTGGGTATCCGGGTAAAAGCAATTAAGGTAAGTATGACTTAAACCCTAAACTTTGTTAGTTTTATTAATTAAATGGGGACAGGGGGTGTCTCTTCAGTTTGAAGTCCTTCTCCAATTTTGGCAATTGAAAACCTCTAAATTCAGTGCTAACTCAAACAAATGATTTTTGTGAGAAAAAAGGCACCAAAGTTGCTAGATTTTCAGGAGTGTTTTTTTCTTCTGAAATTTTCATATTTAGACAATTGCTTCAAGCAGGTTGCCCAAATAAACATGATTCTTAAAATTTTTTGTACTTTCCTCTCTGCCTTGTAGTCAAATTTGGCTAATTCCTCTTGTGATCATTCACCAGTGTGACACCACAAAATTAAAGGAAAAAAACACCCTGCCATACACTAGCTTTTTCACATGATCAAATTTGCTTAAAAAGACAATTTCCCTTTTTTTTCAAATAATATCCTAATTTAATATTCCACACAGGAAAGATATTGGAACCCAAAAAAAAAAATTGTTCTCTTACCCAAAAGAAAAAGTGGGCAGAGTCTCAATAATTTGCTGGTCAGAAATTTTCTTGAAGTCTAATGGCAAGTTTGATCAGAACTTGGTGGAAAAATTAGCCACCACACTAGTTACAATTTTATCTGGGCTGATGATTGAAAATTTCAGACCTGGTTCCACATGACAGGGGCAGAGTAGATAGAAATTTCCTGGCCAAAGATACTTTTATGGGGGCAGCCCTTGAAAGGTTCTGAAATTTTTGTAATGTTAAATTTTTTTGGGCAGTTCGATCAATGAAATTATGTCTGAAAATTATACTTGTTAAATTTGCACACAGCTGGAAATAAAACATCCATTACATTGTTTGAAATGGGCTGGGGGGGGCAGCCCAGAAAAGTTTTGGATGATTTTTGAGTGAAATGGAAAGGAATAATTAAAAGAAAACAGGTCTCCCAGACTCTCAACCTTAAACCCTAAACTACCATTTCCTCCCATTGTATAATAAACATTGTTTACCCTTAAAGATGAGTTTTACATACAAGAAACACAAGACCTCGGATGCTACATTCACACATGAAGTTTGTTTGGCTATAACTATCAATGTTCAGAGATGCAGAGGTCTGTTAATAAATAGGTGACATGGAAGCTGATGTGGCAACATTAACATTTATCCGAACATTTAGAGTTAAGATTTGTGTTAGGGAATTCGTGTATTATCTAAAATCTTTGGAATATGAAGATTTTGGTAGCTATTTAATAATCTCATTATGTTTTCAATAAAAGGAGTTGACAAACTTGATAATTCCTATGGGAGAAATTAGTTTTGCATGGTGATCCCACAAAAGAACTCAACTTGCTTAACTTAATTTGTGTTTCTCTGGTGACAATTGTAATTATGCAAAAAATATTCTTGACCCTTAAGATTTGAAAGCATTAAATGGAAATTGGATTCTGTGTGTAAGTGGAAGATAAATTTGAAGCATGCTACATCATACATGTGTACAAAATGGGGAATTTTACTAGCAACATTTTTATAGCATTCCAGCACTTGTCAGAAGGATTTTATTTTTCATTTTTCCCAGGTTCCCAATGTGTTCCCACTATGTTCCTTTCAAGTTCCCAATGGGTTCCCATCAGGTCAATGGTTAATATGTTGGGAGGAGAGGATTTTTTTCATTTTTCCCTGGTTCCCAGTGTGTTCTCACTATGTCCTCTTTATGTTCCCAATGGGTTCCAATCAGGTCCCCAATGTGTTCCCCAACATGTTCTCCATAGCACCTCACTTGTATCCCATATGCTTTGGCAAATGTTGTCATCCTTTCACCTATTTAGGTGGGCCAAAGGGGAGGAACTCTATACTTCAAAATAGATCCTTCTATTTTAGGGATCCTGGGTGCTCTCATTTTTTTTTGAGTGATGGGCCAATCAAATTGGCTCGTTGCAAAAAAAATTGAAATTGGGAAGCACCTCATTTAATTAATAGGAGAGGTTAACAAGGCTTCTGTATAGCAACTATTTTGAGTACTCCTGCATATTTTGAAAATGAAGACAAGGGAGGATTTAGGCCAGGAATAGAGACCCAGTGGAGGAAGGGGGTGGGCTTATAGACACAGGATTAGATCCTCAACGCCACATCCTTGGGATTTGGTTGGGAGCCCCAAAAAATAAAAATCCATCCAATTTTATTGACATCCAGTCTAGGGCTGGTTACAGAATAACTCTATAACCGATCCTAGACTGGACTTCGTCTTGAGGTTATTGAGGCTTTATAAGAAGGCAAAATGTTTGTCTGAAAACAGAATTGGTTACATGTTAACCCTAGAGTTGAGTTTGAAACAAAGTGAAATGGAAATTAGCTTCTTTTGTTGTAAACACAAAAAAAATGACTTGACATTTACTGTAACCTGTTGGAACATGTGTCCAAAAAATGGGTCGAATTCCAAAGGCTTCCACCCAGGTATGTACTTCAATTGTTTTTTTTTGCTTCGGAAAGAGAACAGATGCTTGAATCATCCAATTGGAGCAAAGGGGTACGAGTCTACCTCTGACATGGGTAGTTTGTGGTATACATATGGGAGGTCTTTTCTCTTTGACCAAATTTTAAAGAATTTGGACTCATGTTAAAGAGGACTTTTGGTTTTTTTTTTTTTTTTTTCCCCCCATTTTAGTGCATTGTTTAAAAGCTTTGGGGGCTTTGGCAATTTCTATTAATATCTTGATATCCAGAGCATTTTACCATGGGGTTTTTGTGGGAAAAAAATAAATGTTTGCCAAAATTTGAGAAAATTTGGACAGTAGTGCTTTTTTCACCAGGTTTAGGGTTTAGGGTTTATGAAAGTTTCATGAAAGAACTGTCAAAGAACAGGTGCTTCAGCATAGGTTTTTGGACCATTGGTCAAGGTTTCATGTATATGGATCCTGGTGGGCCAGTTCTCTGTTTTGGGAAAGAGGGAATAGCCCAACATCAGTTAAGAACCACTGAAATAAATAAAAATTAAGTATATATATTTTTAATGATTTTTATGGCTTTCAAAAGCCAGATGTGAAAAATTATTATAAACTATAAAAAATTCCCAGAGATTTTCTTCTCACTAAGTAGCCAAAAATATTGAAGGATGATTACAGATTCGTATTTCATATCTAGTATATATAGCCAGATTTGGTGAAACCTTCATAGGGATGATTGTCACTTCAGTTGCATCACAAAATTCCTATGAAAAACACTGGAACCCAAATGCATCATCCTAAAGTGTGAACACTGAGCACCTGGGAACTCCCAATGTCCCAAAGGAATTCCTTTGAGACCTTGGGAACTCCCAAGTCCTTTGGGGACTTTGGGAACCACATTGTCTCAAGTACTTTGTACATTAGGTATCATTAAAAAAACAACGGAGTCATCTTCGCCTTACTGACTGGGGATCATATTTAGGTCTGAAGTACTTGGTACCAGGGTTTCTTTTTTCCCAATTTTGTGATGTAGCTGAACTGGCAATCTTCCATCAGATGATTTAGCCAGATTTGGCTACATACTAGATATGAATGTAGAAAAAAACCACAATCCTTCTATATTCTTGGCTACCTACTGGAACTTAGCATAAAATCTGGCAATTTGGATTTTCTTTTCTTTGAAATTTGGAAATTTTGAATCATTTTTTTCCATGGAAAATCCATTCTATAGGTGAAAATCATATTTTTCAGGTTGAAATTTGGTGAAATTTTTCCTCAAAAAAAGCACTCCTTGTTACTTAAACTGTCTAATTAGAAAACAAGTTTTCATGAAAGTGGTCAATGATTGCTTGTCAGATCACCGTTCAATTTTATGTTCGGTCAGGGAACCATGAGTATTGCCCTTTTTTTTCCTAGATTATTAATACCCCCTCTTTGATTGTGTGCATGTATCTTATTGACTTGTCTCTCTTGGCCAAACAAATTTCAATCTTTTTTTGCCTGTAGATGTACCTATTGTGATTCTTATTATTTGCATCCCGGGTGTTTTCCAAATTCAAAACCTTTTTTTTTTCCCTCTTGTGAGCATGTAAGTAAGATGCAAAGCCAAGGTTATGAATCAAGGGGGTTTTGATAATGTTGGGTTTTTCCACTTCAATACAAAAACTCAACATGTGCAAAAATGAGAAAAATTACACTAAAGGGGATCATCTTGAATGATTTTGAATCTTGTTGTTGTAGAAGTTTCTCAAGATAGGAAATGAAAGTTTGTTTAATTTGTTGTTATTTTTCATTTGTTGTCTAAAGGTTGGGCACCGTTGGATTTGGAAGACTTGAGATTTTGTTCACTATGCTTAAGTTCAAGCACACATTCAAGAAACATTGAAATGATTCTTTGAGTTGGGGTATTGTTATGTTGATGAATGATCTGTTGTTTGCAATTCACTTGCAATGTTATTAGTGCTATTAATGTTTTAATCATAAACATTGCAAATGAAATGACGACAATGGACAAAAACAATGGCTCCATTTTCTATGGAATGTACTACTTTGCTCATTAGACAAATTTGGTTATGTTAGTCCTATCAAAACTCAACTTTGTGGTTTGATTGAAGGCTTTACTTCAAGTTATGTATGTCTTTTTTTGGCTCACTTAATAAATACCTTGAGTTTCAAAATTTGTGTGAAATGTTCATAGAAAAAGGAAATAAGTTGCCAATCAAGAATGTGAAGATGAAATGGATCAATATGTTATTTCTTATGAAGCATGTTATAAAATTATATTGACTTTTAATTTAAAAATGCATATTGACGATGCTCCAAATAATAACATTGCTAGTGAGAACTTGGACCTCCTTTATGATTTGGTATTGATTTTAAGGTTACATGACATTGTGCTTCTTATAGATTTTATGCATGCTCTAATCAAACTTGCCAAATCCCACACAATGTGTTTATATGTGATTTGGTTGATGTGATGTAATGTGACAGTTTGAACTTTAAAGTGCATTCAATGTTGGGGTATCACAACAAGAACCATGACATAGTCATGCCTTGTGTTTTTTTTTTTGGACACAAAATAAATATTTTAAAATGTTAAACAATGAAAGGTGCATATAGTCCTTCAAACATTAAGTGCAAAAATGATTGGTAAAAAATAAATGAACATTTTTTTAATGTTTTGTTGAAATATAAACCAATAAGGAACATAAGAATGACACTTCTAGAATGATAATCTTTCATTTGAAGTGCGAATTTTATTTTATTTTTTTAAAATGTCCTAATTTTTGTATTTTCATTTCCCTAACATCCTTCCAAACCTTTGGAATGCAAATTAATTATTAAAAACATTATTATGAAATAACTCAAAATTCTAGCATTAATTTTATGAAATCTATTGTTTTATAATACTACAACTTTATGCCATCATGTAAACTATTTTATTTTACTTGTGGTTAAAATATGAAGCAATTTGAATAAATATTGTTATTTTTTTTTATTCCATTATGATAAAATTGTGGAGTCAAACATAGTTCTTCAATTATGTTTAAGGACACTTTTTAAAAAAAAACAATTATTAAATTATGATTATTTTTCACCATATTCATCCTAATGTACATTCCTATATAATGAAACAATAAAAATGATGACATATAAGTTAATATAAAAATCATAAAAATAATCAAAATTAAGGTTTAATGTAATTTTGAGGTTAAACAATCCTTTTGTATACCCCAATTGTGAATGCACCCTTTATTGTCTTTACTTTGATCCATACATTAAGTTTGATGACTTATTTTTTGAAGATTTAAATGTTTTTGAAACATTTATTAGTAAAAATATTTCAATGCATTGGTGCATAAATGAGAATGGTGAAGAACTTGATTGTTTCATTATGGAGTTTGTTAGTTTTTATTTTTTTTATCAACCAATGTTGTTTTGCAACAAGTTCTTTAAAAATTATGCTAAAGTTATACTTCTCTTTTGGGATGGTTCATATGAAATTGAGTTGTGAAGAATCTACCAAAAGTTTAGTGGATGAACTAGAAGGCAACTTCCCAAACCATGAACAAATGTCTATGTTGGGTGTAATGAACAAAAAATTTTGGGGTAAAAACCTTGATGATATTTGGGATGATTTTCATTGATATTTGATTGTCATCAAGGTTGCCCATTGTAGCCCTTGCAAGGTGGTAAAAGATGGGGCGTGGGTGGAAGCTTTCCTTGATAATCATTATTTGGATTTGCAATGTTCTCTTTTTAAGATGACCATGAATGCAAAGAGATACACAATCTTGAAGGAGGTTTTTGATGTGAACTATGTCACTCTAGGTTAAGACTTCTTTTTTACCATCCTCAAGCATAAGCTTTTCAAATTTATAAAACTAGCAAGTGTGTGTTCAAGTGTTGAGATTTATGGAAGATGAACATTGTTTTTCAACAATGGCATTCTTAAATAACAAGTTGAAGAATCTCTTGACTAACCATTGGGAGTTGTGCACTAGATTCTATGCACAACAATTATACACACTTAAAATCTTATCATTTAGAAAGGCCTTCAACTTGTGAGGGAACACAAAAATAGAAGATGGTGTTGATTCTTAAAAGCACTTGTTTTTCAAGTAGTAGTTAGGTTTTATTTTGCAAGCCCCCTCTTTGTTGGGGCACGTTTCATTGTTCATGGTGCACAATGCAAATTTATAATGTGAATTTGCTTTTTTTCTCTTTTGAAAGTTTTTTATAAATTTCATGTATTTTTTAATCCTTGTTAGTTCCTTGTAGGTTTGTTGGTGAGCAATGAATGCGTTTATGGTATGTGACATTGAACAAGGAGCAGGCTGTGGGGTTGTGTTTGTATAAATTGTTGTATTTCCCTTCTGTTATTTGTATTATGGTTGGGTGTTGTGTTGGGTTGTGGGTGCAAGAACAATGTTTTGCAATAGGAAAAATTTCTTATGATCTAAGGTTCAATTACCCAAACAATGGCTTGTTCAATTGTGAAATGTGTGTAAAATTTAGATTACTTTGAATTTTGAAATTTTAAAAATTAAAAATTACTAGAGTAGATCTGAAAATTTAATAATCATTGCCATTGCATTGTGCAAGATGCATTTATTGAATGTTTACTCCCTTTTGTCCATTAATGGCCAAAGCACAAACTTTTCAATTGTCTTGAGTTCATTAGCTCTTTAAAAACTTACATAGTTGTTAAACTATTGCACTTGAAATAAAAAAGGTAGTCACATAACTAACCATTAAAAAAAAAAGTTGTTAACTTTTAATTAGAAAATTGTCTCAAATAGCCAAATCACACATTCCATCCTTCACAAATGTAATTTGGCCACTTCAACAACTTTGATCATTTCAAAAAAAACGTTGGTATGGGCTTTATATTTTACAAACAAGATTATATTTTTCCTAAAATGCATTTTCTACATAATTTTCTATGCATACATTTTTAGAAAATATAGATGTTTGAACTTCACAATTTTGCCATGCTTATGACCATGATGAAATGCAAATAATGGAAAGTAGACTCAATTGAATCCAGTTCCACAAGAATGAACAACTAGTTGCATTTAATGGATAGTGTTGTGCTCTACAAGATCAAAGCTCAACAACATTATCAAAACTAATAAATTCACATGCACAAAAACACACATGTGATTGTGGCAAACAAAAAGAGTGTGCCCACAAAGATAACAAGACATTATAAAGTTATTTGTAAATTGCTAAAGTTTTTTTCTCATTACAAATTGCGTCCCAAATCTTAAAATTAGTTGTTTAAAATCCTAAACCTATGCCTAGTTGTAAGTTCATATAACCCCAAACTTGGTCCTACTTAATCAACAATTAAATCATGTACTAACCATACATAAACATCTACTTCATACAATCAAAGGAGGTTTAGCCAAAGATTAGGTCATTCAATGTTCTCTCAATCCATTTGATATGTTAAAATTTCACCCCTAACGTATGCATTGTGTTTTTAGCTCTAAAACAAGGTTTGCTATATATTTCCACTATAACAATCCATTTTTTTTCTAAAGCTTCAATCTACAGTGTATGGCTTCAAGTCAGATGCAATTAACTAGGTTCCTATGAACCACTAATAGAGTGAGCAAAAAACTTTTCAGAACTAAGTTGGATGAATGATTTTCAAGTATGTAGTCCCAACCTAAATTCCAAGTTTCTATTATACTTCGCGTATAGGATACCCTTAAAGGTTTCTCATGCCTAGCACCCCATAATCCCTAGCCTAGATTTAGCAATGTTCAACAAGATCACCCACACTACAAAAAGCTTTAAATTCTATTATATGCATTCCCCTAAAGCTCGGACCACCTAGAGTTTTCATCAATTCTTTGCACCAACCTTTCATATAACTTTCTACATACACAACACATCACCTTAACAACCACTAACACATCAAAAGAAAGGCAATAGTCACAAACTGGGCAACACAACACCCAACCCAACATACTCTAACGACAAGAATGTCTAATCACTTAGCTCTCATCTATGTCTTCTAAGATCTAACGAAAAGACCCCCTTGAAGAAAATTTGCCACCCTTCATATGTTTGTAGCTCCTCATCTTCCAATAATCTAGTGCATCAATCAAAGCCATATTCCCATCGGTCCTCATGAAGAGCAAAAACCAACATAGATAAGCATGAAAGCTCACATTTTAAATCCAAGGAAACAAGGTGCCTTCATTCTCCCGTTTCCATGAATGCACAACCTACAAACATAAAACACATGAAACAACTACATGCTATTCCTAACACCATATGATTATCATGCACATGACAATCATTGTGCTCCATCAACCGCTGGTTTAGGGCAGTCCTTTGGCAACTTTTTCATTTTAGGACTCCTTTTAGGTCACATAATGTCCTAATGCATGGCCATTTAGGTGTGCATGTGAACACAAACTTGATTTTCTTGCAAGAGAACTGGCTCTCTAAGAGACCTGGCCATTCCTTCCGACACCCCCAACACTAGTCCTGAAAATGTGAGACCAAAGGACCTCTGCATCATGGTTCTGAAGTTTCTTTTCCTTAAAGGCCCAGGTTTAGGGTTTAGAGTTTTCCTTAAGGTCAAGATTTATCTATTACCTTTATTGTTCACCCTTGGATTTCAAATTTATGACTAATTTTGATCATAATTAGGGGGTGCATTTTTGTGCAGCTTTAAGGATCATTTGGATTCTGGCATGGTTTGAAACTTGCCCCCAAAAAAACATCCTCCTCCAAAATCTTGCTGGATGGTTTACTTGGTGTTCCAAGTCCTTTAATGCTTTTGGCTGGCTGGCCATACTCATCAATAACAACTTGATTGTTGCTCATTGGCTGTTCACCTTGATTGGTTCATGTGTCATTTTTTATTGTTAACTTTTTAAAAATGAAAAACAAACTATAATGTTTGTGGGTGAGAAGTAATGTTTTGTTTAATGATTTTTTAAAGTTTGATGAAATATTTTTTCAAATATATATATATAGTTGAATATTCCCTTTCTTCCCAAAATCATCATCCAAAATTGAAAATTTCTAAAAATCCACCATGGTTTTACACATCATCCAAGTAAGTAGCCAAGATATATAAAGATTTTAAGAATTCTTTTTACTTTCATAACTGGTCTATAGCCAACCCAGACTAAAATGTTCTTGTGGATGATTGCCATTGTGACAACATCACAAAATTGAAAAACAACACACTGGTGGACAGGGGTCCTTTTTTTTCTCAATTTTGTGATGTAGCTGAAGTGGCGATTATCCATAAGATGATTTAGCCAAATTTGGCTACATACTAGATATTAAAGTAGGAGGAAGAAACAGAATGTTTCAATAGTTTTTACTACCTACTAGAAACTTATCTTTAAAATATGGCAATCTGGCGAATTTGGGCCATTCTTTTTTTCCATGAAAAATCCTTTTGTATAGGTCGAGATCATAACTTTCAGGTTGAAAATTTCCGAGATTTCACCAAAGAAAAAAAAACACTGCTGGTAACGGACAATATTTAAATCCCGCCTCTCCACTATGTTGTTCTGTCAAGTGACATCTTATGGTTCACCAGTTATGTCCCGTAACATGGCTCAAGCAGGCTGGTTCCGGGAAAAAAAATCTCACTCCTCACATGGTTCGACTTTTTCCCATAACCGGCCTGCTCTTGCTGGTTACATAGTCCGTATTTCTCATTATCAATGGCATTAATAATAAATGTTAACTGTAAAAGATTCACATAATAAGCAAGTAAATATGTTGCTTATGTCAAAAGGAATTAAAATTGACTGTGTTAAGTTTACTTGGGGAAAAAAAAACCCTGGTTAGGAGTCAGGAGGGTAATTACTATTGAATCATATTCCTCAAAATATGGCGACTTTGTAGGAGTTTTTCAAAAAAAAAAAACAAAGGATTCGCACTGCCATCTTTTTTTGTCGCCAAGTGGGCGAAATTTCGCCCCACCCCAAAAAAAAATACACAATGCTCCTAAAGCTAGTCTTGGCGAGTGCGAATCCCTCCCCACCCACCCACCCACCAAAGTTGCTGAATTTTGTTGCACTCCAAAAAACTGAAGAAGCTTTGGAAAAATTTGACACAAGTCTTGTAACTCTCTCTACAAATTTCTTGCAAGAACACACACACACACACACACACAAATGTCTCTCTTTGCATAAACCAAAGACATATAAGTCTCTTGCAAGAACACACACACACACAAATGTGTCTCTTTGCATAATCCAAAGACATATAAGTCTCTTGCAAGAACACACACACACACACACACATCTCTTTTTGCAAGAGTACAGAGGACACACACAGAAGTCTAAGAAGAGGAAGATGAAGACATGATGCAACAGTGTGAGCAACAATCTCTCTGCAAGAACCCCCCCAAAAAAATAAGAAAAAAAAGACACCAAAAGCTGGAACATGTATGAAGATGATCCATCTCAACTTATTGTTTTTCATTTCACATCAAAATTTTGCAACTGCTCCTCTGTGTGTATGTGTGTGTGTGTGTGTGTCTCTCTCTCTCTCTCTCTCTGTGTCTAACTCTCTGTGATGTCAACAAAGGGTTTTTTTGAGAGATATGATAATTGATGGTCTGTGTTGTTATTGTTGTTGTTGTTTCAACTGTTGTTGGGTGGCGGTATTTTTGTGTTGTTTTTGTTGGTGGTGGTGGTGTTGTTGCACTGCATTTTTTCTTGGATTGCTGCAAGAAAAAGGGGTCTACCTGAAGAAGAAGAAGAAGAAGGGGCCAGACTGCTCCTTTTTCCTTTCCAAACTTCCACCTGTGAACTCCTGTGTTCCCCGGAGTGAATGAGTACCTGCAGCTACGAGCACTGCAGCGCTACAGTAGTTGAGAAGAAAAGTCTAAGCTAGTGTGACAAGCTGCAGACTTGGCAGTGTACCCGTGGCGACAGCCGGAAAACTTGCAGAGACCGATTTCAGAACGGATTTGAAAGGAGGCGACATAGATCTCGTCGTACGCTGCAACATCCCGGAGCTACAATATGCAGATGTACTACCACACATGAGCAGCTGCCGGGTGGCACTAAGTACTGGTGCAAGTGCACGGGAAGAAGAGCAGCAGCGGCAATGGGGATGGCGCAGGAATGATAAACAAAGTTCAGGAATGAGTAAAGGAATCGCCACAGCAGCAGCAGGACCAGCAGGAGCATCGCTGAGTCTGGTGCGAAGCGGTCGAGCGGGGTCCAGTACTGGAGTTGAAGGTGGTAGTCGTGGGCAATGGGGCAGCGGGTAGCTGCTGCTGCACGGGAGAAGAAGGGCAGGAGGGCCGCAGAGGAGGAAGAAGAAGAAGCTGGTGCTTGTGCTGGTAGTTGCAGCTTCTGCTGTGATTGTGGCGCAGGAGATCAGTGTGTGTGCAAGGTTGCCCGCTGTTTGCGGCAGAGGCAGACTAAGTTTAATCCACCCCCGAGCTCCCGCCCTGTCGCGCACCTTTGCAGGGGCGCAGTCCGTCAAGTCCGGCTTGATATGTGCAGCTGATCCTAGCTTTTTTGGTTTTTCCTTCAGCGCCGGGACTCGCGGCCCACGGCTGCTCATGCGGTCCCTTATAAATCCTCGTCGCTGCCGAGCGTCACTGATTGCGGAGTCTTGAAAGCCGGCCGCCCGTTGCCTGCTGCAGCCACCAACCAACCGGCCTGCCTGCCTGCCTGCCTGTACATGCACCTCATGCGATTCCTTGCCCTGCAACGATGTTGTTGCAGCAGCGCAAACGCAATTTGAAGACTCAGACTTTCTACCCTTCTTGTTGCTCTTGTGCTCCTGGCGCTAGTGCTGCTGGTGATGGTGGCTGAAACTCTTGTTGTGGACTTTGCATTAGGGGTTGTGTTTTGCGGATGACTATGAGGCGGGAACTTTGTTCTTGCAGTCTGATCAAGAGTGATGTTGGAGGAGACGTAGTAAGAGTGCAGAAGTTACTGCTGCTGCAGGTGCGGCGGTTTTGAAATCGCTCGGCTTCTTCTTCTTCTTCTTTAGGACCTGCTCGAGATTCCGCAAGAAATGCAGCAGCCTGCAACAAGAATCTCAAAGCTGGTCACGGCTTGATAGACTTCAGAGTTGCAGAGTTCTTCTACGACTACTTGTGTTTTGGAGGAGTCCGGCCGGAGGCGGCGGATAAGGCATGGGGAGATAGCTGATGTGGAGGATGTCAATGTGCTGCCAGACACAGGCTGGTCGAGGAACATTCCACCAGTCGAATGCTGTAAGAGCTGGCTTTGCGGAGAGAAGAAGAATCATATTCAGGTGGTGAGCTCGAAGTCTAGATCCCAATTGGGAAACCAACGTCGGAACTGCGCCACCGAGGAGGAGGAGGAGGAGGGAACTTGATTGCAGTTTTCTCTTGTTGTTGTCGTTGAGGGCTGAGTCTGTGGAGACTCGGAGGGCGCGAGGAGGGGACCGAGAGACTTCCGACAACCTCTTCTGCAAGAGGAAACGACGAGTCACGAGAAGCTGGAGAGAATCTGGAAGAGAGAGAGACACAGAGAGAGGAGTTGGCGGAGGTTATGGGTCGCGGGAAAATAGAGATAAAGAAGATAGAGAATCCGACGAGCAGGCAGGTGACATTCTCCAAGAGACGGGGCGGATTGTTGAAGAAGGCGCACGAGCTAGCGGTTCTGTGCGATGCAGAAGTGGCGCTGATTATATTCTCCAGCACTGGCAAGCTGTTTGAATTCGCCAGCTCCGGCAGGTACGTAAGGGAACAGCAGCAACAGCAGCAGCCTGGATTGATCACACTCATGTCGTAGACAAGATCATGGATGCATGCACAAACAAACAAACAAACTTGAAACTCGAGCTTCCTCTCTTGGTTGCAATTCATGCGAGTCGGACCACGAAGTCTGATCCATTTCCGCAAGTTTTGTCGACAATGTTCTGGCTGCTTCGCTGAATATTGTCAGCAAGAGTTTGCTAGTGATCGGATGAAGCTGCAATCACGCGCGAGCCAAAGAAACAGATTGAACGTCTGTCGTAAGAATGCAGCAGCTGCTGTAGTGCAGATCATGAATAGAAAGCTCTAGAATCGAGTCTTCAATTGCACAGCAACGGATCAGCAAGCTGTCTAGTATACATCAGTTCATCATCCTCGAGTTTGACATGCTAGCCCTCGATCACTCGCTCTCCGGTCTTGGCCATTTTGGGGAGTGAGCCTCAGCAGGGCTGAACAAATCTGGGGAGATTGATCAGGGGGAAGTCCCGGTGCTTCTTCTTCTTGTTCTTCTTCTTCAGACCTTCATGATGGCTTGCAAGTCTGTTGTTCTTTTTCGTTGCATGTCAAATTTGTGTGAGGAAGCTTTTGATGAACAGTTGTTGCTCCGAACTCAAGATGAACTCATGTAGACTTACCTGAGTCGAAAAAGAAACTTAGTCTTGTGAAAATTGCAAGAGCCTCAAGTCCTTGCGCTTGAAGATTCATATACTCATGTTGTCGTAGCAGTTCGAGAATTGAGGAAGCAAACATACAAACAAACAAAGTGCGCCCCTTGAGGATCATCATCATCATCATCATCATCGCGAATAGGTCCACCAGTAGGGTTCAAGCTCGGTCGTCGAGAATCTAAACTACGAAAGAAAGTATCATCGTTACAAAGTTTTTTTTAATTTTTTGGGGTCGTGATGTTGCGTCTCATCAGCACGACAAACGCCCAAAAACAATTTCATGCCAAGAGGAGAAGGAAGAAGAACGGTCTAAGTCTTGTTTCTGTGCCAAAAAGAACAGACTTCTTCATGAGGTTCTTCTGTCGCATTTAGAGACAGATCTGTATACCTATATGTATGTGGTGCAGGGTTTGTGATTTTCCTGATCTTCTTCTCAACAGCTTCCAATTGATCTGTAGCAATCAACGTTAGACTTTTCCATGTGCGAGCGAGCAGATCAGTCTCTCTCCATCTTCTTCTTCTTCTCTGGATCTTCTTCGGCTGTCTGGAACTGATTTTCTTCTTCTTGTCTGGATCTAGTAACTCTCTAAGCTGTGATTGGGTTTTTTATGATGTTTGTTGGTGATGGTACCTCTTGAGCAGTATGCAGGAGATTCTTGACAGATACAGCAAGTGTCCTGATGGAGCACAAACAGGCACCAGCAACAACAACAGTTCAGATGTAAGCAAGACTTTTAGGGTTCCTCAAGATTGCAAAATTTTGGGTTCCTCAATTTGATTGCAAAAGTTTTTGCCGTGTATTATTTCTTTTGTTGCAACAGAGCTCTCAACATTCAACTTCTTGACTCTTCTTCTTTCTTCTTTCTTAGTAAAATCTCTTTGGATTCCATAAGACTTCTTCGGTTGCATGCACAATTTCCTCCTCGTCATCATCATCACTCCAAGAAGAAGTTCAGAAAAGGAAGAAATTATTCAAGCTTTGAGAATTTTCTTCCTTGTTTGTGTTGTTTCTCCATTTATTGTTGCAGTTGATGGGACACGAAGTTCTCAAATTGAGGCAGCAACTTGAAAGACTACAGACCACACAAAGGTGGGTCTCTTCTCTCTGTTTCCGTGTTTCTCTTTTCTTATGTCTCCATTGTTGGGATTTTGTCTGTTGATGATAGAATTTGCACATAAAAACATGGATGCCAAGAATTTCACAACAAATTTATTTCTGGAGTTGAAACTTTTTGCAACATTTTTGGTTAGGGTGATTTTGCAACATTCTGGAATGTCTTAGAACTGAAAAAAACTGAAGTTCTTCTTTTCTCCCCTCACCCCACCTGCCCATCCCCGCCCCCTCCTCCCCCCACATACAGGCATATGCTTGGAGAGGATCTTTCGCAGTTAACTGTGCCCGACCTGCTGCAGCTGGAACAACAGCTTGACATGGGATCTTCTCGGGTTCAAGCAAGGAAGGTAAGGAAGTGCATGATGACTTGGGTGGTGGGTTGGTAGGTAGTAAGATAGCAACAGGAGGCAGGTAGGTAGAATTTCCATTCTTCTTGAAAACAATCCCACATTCTTCTGAGACTCCACCACACTGCAAAGCTTCTCTCTGTGTATCTATGTTTTTGTTGTTGTTCCATGGTATCTTTTGCACCAATTCTGTTGTTGCACAGCATTTAGACTTATTGCCTTTGGAGTGTATGTGCTGCACTGGCACTGGACCATTTTATCAGTTGCAAATGCTCATCTTGGCAAAAAAATTGTGTTTTTTGGTATTGTGGATCCAGAATCAACTCTTACTCAAAGAAATCGAGGATCTTCGGAGAAAGGTAAACTATATACACATTATATATATTCATTTCCTTAAGCAAACCCCTAGTGAGCAACATGATGGATCATATGAAGATCATATTTTATGTTGTGAATGGTGTTTTTGAGTTCAAAAACTCAAGCTCCCATTTTTTTCTTGGGTCCTTGTGAAAATAGAGAGAGAGGACTAAATTTAATAAAATTCTTGGACTTCTTCCTTTTGGTTGCAGGAACATGACTTGCAGCAAGAGAATGCCGAATTGCTCCACAAGGTTAAAAAAATCATCCTCCTGCTGCTGCTGCTGCCACCACCACCACCAGAATCACAGCTTTAAACCATCATCCATTTTGATTGGTTTGATTTGGTCAAAATATTGCTTCAATTGTGTTGTCCCTTTTAAGGATTTCCAAAGTGTGTGTTTCCCAAAGTGAAATTTGATGAAAAACTAAGAGTGTATTATTATTTTACCCAGTGTTCTCACAGAAGTGTTTTGTGTGATTTTGACATTATTAGCAGCTTGCGGATGCAAAGGGGATAGCTGAAGCTGTTGTGCGGGGGGGAGCTGCTGCTGCTGCTGGACCTTCTTCATCAGTGACTGGGCAACCAAACATTCCAGCTAGAGACCCTCCTCCTGGAGGTGGAAGCTCCCAGACTGCACCACCACCACCACCTACAGTCTACCCTTCTCATCCTAATCTTCGAGATCCACAGACCTCACAAACCTCTTTACATTTAGGGTAAGAATTTCTGGAAACCCTAAAAAACCAGTGGATATTTCTCTCTCTCCCTCTCTGAAGTCTTTGTAAGTTTCTCTGGATTTTGTAAACTTTCTGTGGCTTGCTTAAAACACCCAAAAGGTCCCCTGGTAGGCATGTATTTTGTGGGCACTTGAGCAAGGGTCTGTATGTATTTTTTGGGCACTTGAAGAAGGGTATGTATGTATTTTTGGGCATTTGAAGAAATGTCTGTATGTACTTTTGGGGGCCCTTGATGAAGAATATGTATGTACTATTTGGGGTACTTGAAGAAGGGTGGGTATGTATGTATGTATGTATAATTTTTTAGGCACTTGAAGGCAAATTGCTAACAATTGCTGTATATATTTGTATGATTGTGCAAATATGAACAGGCTATTCTCTGAGTCATTCCCTCCGAGTGCAAGTAGAAGGCCATCTCAACAAAATCCAACAGATCCAGAAGGTTAGCTGTAGTTGAGCATATACCTACTTACCATATGATCTTGAATGTCAAATTATGTATGTAAATGAGGATCATGGGTTTTAGCTATTCTGCAGGTTTTTCTGGTAGTTCAGAAATGGCAGAATTGGCAGTGGCATTTTCTACTTACCTCTACTGCCTGATTCTGAAATTTCCTACCTACCTATGTCTACTGCTAATTCATACATATCTATGATGGTTGATTCAGTCATTTTCTACTTACATTTCTTCTGCCTGATTCTGTCATTTCCTACCTACTTCTACTGCCATTACATACCTACCTATCATCCTTTATGCCAAGGAATGCACCCTCTAGGACAGCACCTTTGGACAACTTGCTCTCTTATTGTTTGATCTTAAGATTAAGAATGGGTCTTGGAAGCTTAGTTGAGTTTTTGGTCTTTTTTCTGGACTAGAAAATTTCAAACCAACTTATCAAAATCATTATCATTTTTGTCATCTTTTTTTTCCAGGTTTGCCCATCTGTTTGGGTAGCAGCTTGGTATTGCTGACCAAATGGTTTGTGTTTTGTACATTTGCTGTAGCAGGTGAAACATCTTTGAGATGGGATCATCCACAATTCCGAAGTCAGAAATAGACTCCATGCATTATTTTTCCTTTCGTTCCTTCTCTCCTTTCACATGTGGGATATCTGAGAGCTTTCTTTTTGTTTTTGGCCAATCATTTTATGGTAGGTTTGGAGCATTTTTCAAGTAGCAATCTATGCATTATTTGCTCATGTCCGAACTCTACCACCTCGGGCACTGAGTTTGATATGCTGGTGATATTTTTTTGCTCCATTTTTGGAAGTCATATATTCATTTTGCAACGTTGGGAGTCTAAGGATAGTTTTGCTTCTAACTCTTTTCCAATTTTGTGGTGGTACATAAAATGTAATAAAACTTGTCTTTTGATTCACTTTTAGAGTGGTGGTGCTTTTTGTGCTCATGAGACAAGCTCGTATGACTCAGAGGATGTGGAAGGATGCATGTTGAATGAACATATATGGATGCGTATGAACACAATTAAGTAATTGAAGGCAATAATGCAAAGTTGTATGAAGATGTTAGAGGATAAATGTTGACTGAATGTATATGGGTGGATTTGAATACACCATGGATGGAAAATGTTTCAAGATCATCGTTTCAATTCTTATTGTTTTAACCTAAATCCTTTTCATTCTAATGTTTAATGCTTGATATTCCTAGCATCCATTGGGATTAAAAAATTGAATCCAATGACTAATATAGAAAACCATATCAACATAACAAAACGTGTGCAAATGATCTTAACACACCAACAAACATTATACACCAAAAGTTAACCTACACGAAATGCACAAATTTGAATTTGCAAACACAAATGCCAAGCATCTTATTGATCAAATATTTCTTCCTAGTTTTTAATGGTTTAACATACTCCATGGTATAGTTGTGCACCAAAGAATAATTGCACAACTATACTATCCTATTGAAGATTCCCAATACTCTACAACTTTTACACAATATGATTTAAACATGTGAAATCAAAAGGAAACACACACATACATGAGGGCATCATTGTATGCATTTATTAAGATTTTTTCTTTGAAGTTTTGTGATAGTTGAAATAGGCCAAAGTGTGGTTACATAATATTCTTTTCTTATTTTTAATACGAAGGTATAAACCATGATTACAAAAAAAGTTAAATAAAACAAAAAAACAGACAATTTTTTTTGTGTGTAATCCAATACATTATATATATATATAAGAATGAAATGAAAAATAAAGTACAAAAATCTTAAAATTTTCAATAAATTACCCAGTGTTTTTATAATTCAATCTTTAGCCATGTTTATTTGAACTAATCCTTTCTTGGATGGGATCCCCCATAAGATTTAGAAGGCTTTAAATCCCAAATAAACTCAGTTACACCCTATTAAGGGGATCATCAAATAACAATTTAGCTCAATAGATCATTCAAGCTCTTTTCTCTATGGGAGAAAATATCAAGAAGTTGGTGAATTCATCGACATGGTGTTGATGATGGAATGTAATCATGGGCTACATCATGTAACAAATTATATTCCATGTAAAATGAATAGGAAAATAATACAAATGCATTCAAGGTGTACAGGTCTCCACTTACATACGTAATAAATTGAATATCTTGTAGTCCAAAACATCACCACCCCAATCTTTTGCTAAAAGAACATACCAACAAATATATTGACTATGCAAATTGTGTGCAAAAATGATATGAGGAGCATGGTACAAAAACCTATGATCCCAAAATGTAAGGTCAAACCCCAAGTTTTGTGTTGCTTAAACTAAAGGTAATTTGTTGTATTACACATTGATTTTGAGAAGGGTAAGAAAACCATGGAAGTTTTTTTAGACCTTTCCATAAAGCCCATCAACCCAAAAAGAAAATTGAAGTGACTTTTCAAATATGTATTTTTGTAAAAAATAAACTATGATGGATAAATTTTAGTGAATATGGATGAACATGAATGTTCATGGATGAATTAAATCATGAATCAAAACACATAATCATCATATGAAATTTTACTTGACCTTCATGCAAATATACATATAAATGTGTTCTACAATGATTTCACAAACTATGATGTATGATAATTTTGTGAAGTAAAATGAGGTTGATAGTTACAATCTGTGATATGAAATTGCCAAACTTGAAAGTTCTTGTGGTAACAAAAAAATGAAAACCAAAATGCATCTTGAATTTTTCTTAATTACAAGTAGTGGCAATGTGAAAAATATAACCATGGTTTTTTTATAACATATCAAAAGCTCCTAACAAATTTAAATTAAACATTCAAAATTAAACTGAGTTAATGGGGAAAAAAATTGTTAAGGTAAAATTTGGAGAACGAACTTGATATAAATTAGATCCATTATGAAACTAGCATGAATATTGATTGTCTTCAAGGTGAAAGCACACTATAGTGGTCAAAAAATATTTTTAAAAACATTGTTTTTCAAAACTATGTCATTTTCAACTTCCACCAAGTTAATATTAAAAGAGCTTTTCATAAATTATACTCAAAATAAGGTAGTTCATTTGTCAAATAATGCAATTGTTAAAGGAAACTACATTTCTTAATTGTTATTCAATAATTAAATAGTACATTTGTGAAAAATTAATACTTGTACCAATGTGCTACAAAGTGCAAATATATATTTTAAACGATTCAAATAATTACAACACTTGATGAAATACTTAGTCATATATCGAATATTAGTTGATTGTATCATTTCAATTCCATATGAAAAGTTACACTCATGTGATTTCACAAAAAACATCTAGATGAAGTTTTTGATTCAAACAAGCATAATTATGTTGGAAAAAAAACAATTTTGAAAAATTATGTTGCAAGCCTTTGTACCAAAATCTATTTTACATGTTTATAAAAAAAGTAAATGAAATCAAAGAAAAATTGCCCCCAAAATAATACAAAATGTATTATAAAAAGAAAACATTTTCTTGCCTAAAGTGACCCCCCCTTTTATTATGATTGCACCCTTCATCACAATGATTACCCACTAACTTCATCAACTCCCCATGGTAGATAAATACATTCATGTCAATGAGAAATTCAATGGAATCAAAACTAAAAGTTTCAAGGAAATTGGGGTGCACTTAAATGGTGCCATTGGAAAGCACTTAATTAATAAGGTTTTTTAGAGGTAATTTTGTGACTTTTAGACCTAAGGTATGGTAGATATTGAATTTTGAGTAGTTTTTTCATTGAAATTTCAATTAAAATCAAATTTTCAATGAAACTTAGATCTTAGACTTAGGGAAAGAAGTGGACCATTCAACCTTTTGAAACTAATTCAATATTACACTACATTTTCAAAGCATAGGCCACACTAGTTGGCATGAAGTGTAAGCCTTTTATTACAACAATATTGTCACATTGCACAAAATTGTCATTGACCATTAGGTCTAAGTAACTAGGTCTAAATAGGTGGTTAGGTCACATGTAATCATTTTGTTTCAAGTCCAACTAGTTGCCAATGTGGCAACACATGCTATAATGCAAATGTAACATAATTGGCTAAAAACATTTGTGAAGTAAACATGTTTTGGCAAAAAAAATTGTTGTAAAAATTTATGTCGATGAGTTGTCACTTGCAAGCGTCTACATATTAACTACAACCATGATAAACATGATTAAAAACATTACTATGTGTGTTTGCAAGGGAGTACATTTTGTTACAAAGGAAAGTGATTTCCAAAGTGATTGCAGAGACAAGTTGATTTGACTACAAGTAGAACACCAAAAGAGGGTAATAAAAACAAATGTGCAATCTCAAGGCTCAAACATTAATAAGCTTCCCACTTACAAGCCACAACTTCAACTTACAACTTAAACAAGATGGAACTTGGAACCTACTACCTACCTCACTTAGATACAATGATTCAAATTCTTACATCCAAACTTTTGGGTAAAAGCACACTATGGTGACCAAAAAATGTTGTCACAAGTATTACTTTTCAAAACTATGCGCATTGGAACTTTCACCAAGCCAATATTTTGAGGGGTTTTCTTAAATTGTATCCATAGTAAAGTAAAACCCAAATGCAATAAAATTGCCAAAAGAAATTACATTTGTTGATTAACACTAAATGATTAAAGAGTATACATGTGGGAATATAATACTCATAACAATATTACAAGAAAATAACCTCAAGCATTCTTTGGAACCATAATTCAACCAATATTATTTCCAAGCTTGGGGTATGTCAGTCAACACATGGAGGCAAGTTTAACCCTTCCTACTTGGATATATAGGGTCATGGGGCTTGCTTCCCAACTTTGTGGAGGTGATGGAATTGAAAAGGGACTCATTAGATGGTTTTCTCTTTAGGACTAGCCCTAAAAAAAAAAAAGTTTATAACCTTGGGACTCCATCAAGTTAAGGTTCTTTCTTAGGACAAACCAATTATAACTTTCAAAATTAATAAAGAGCTTACTTGAACTCTTAAAGAGGTTAAGTTTTGGCTCTTTGGAACCAGTTTTGTTGAAGCACATTGGACCAAGGAATTAGCATTGGAAAGTCATCTTGGTTACACTTCCAAACAAGGTTACAAAACCCATGTTAAGTGTCAACATTCAATTTCTACTATCTAAAACTTCATCATGGGACTTACCCTAAACAATGTGTCAAAACAACAAGTCTTTGGATATTAAAAATTGAGAGATTAATCAACAACCTAAATAGCATACATTGTAAATTCCTCCCAATTTTGTGCATATCACATTTACAAATTATTGGCGCAAAGTTGAGTACAATTGACATCAATTTATTCATTTCTATTCATTTAAAATCTTTGAACATGTTTTCCCTATGAACTAGTGTGAGAAATGAACTCCAATGGGTGTAATCACAATATAATGACACACTTATGATGTAACCAATGGTTGATTTTACATTTTTTAAATGGTACATCAAGTTAATGTTGAAATTTTTTTGCATACTTACACAAGCATGTTGTTAATATATCATAAGATCATTTTTAAAAGTTTGAAATGAATCTAATGAATATGGAATATTGAAAAAACACTTTTAAAACATTATAATTAGTGTTTTTCAATGTTTAAAGCATTCTTAAAAAGTTTTTTAAATCTTTTAAATGACATATCCTGGTGGGAAACTTTCAATATCAACCTTAACATAATAGTATAATGAAATATTTAAACATTTCAAAATATTTTCTCAAAATATTTTAAAATTATTCTAGATTAAGCATAGGACAAAGTGGGCAAGTGTGGGTCATTTTAGCATGATTTCACCCCAATCCTTTTTGGAATGAAGTAATTCTTATTTCATCTTCTATTTTCATAGACAAGGTTTACAACAAGATTTTCAAAAGGTTTTTATACTATTTTTGGGTCAACATTATGTAGTTCCACAAGTTAAAATAAGGAAATCAAGAAAGGTGAATTTCAACAAGTTCTAGGGCATTGCACATTGAGATTCACACTCACAACTTGCACATCAACAACAAATTTCAAGTTAGTGTGAGAAATTTTTTCATACTTTAACTTTCATGTCCTCTATTGAAGCATTAGTGACACATACCTTGACCTAACACATTTTTCTAAATTATTGTTCTATGCATATAAAGTAGAAGGCATAATTGGGCAAACCTATCCTTGGGTGACACCACTAGGAACCATTTCAAAAAATGGTTAAGGAAGCAAAAATGGCCAAACCATTTTGTTGGGCTTTCAAATTATTTAAATGTTTTCACAACTACAAATTATTATTTTTTCATCTTTATCCATTACATGCATTAATACATGTCTTGAAGTTTATTTTGAAATTTAAAAAATATTTTAAAAAAAATACATATTCTTAATAAAAATGGCCCTTTCAAAAATCAATAGCCTTAACTTTGGAAATTCATAATTAAATTATACTTACTCAATTAATTGCCTAAAAAAAAAAAAAAAAATGACTTCAAAATCACCTTAGAATCAAACTTCCAAAAAAAATTTTCAAATCATTTTTCAAATTTGATTTCTAATTTAAAAATTTAAAAGAAAATAACTTAATGGTTATTAAAT
>Ga0116227_10002539_pt1 | contig 41293 bp, 33 predicted proteins | sample S1TSphgellanicum_FD_89693 | JGI IMG/M metagenome (GOLD analysis project Ga0116227, IMG submission 89693) | Host-associated microbial communities from peat moss isolated from Minnesota, USA - S1T2_Fb - Sphagnum magellanicum MG | ecosystem: Host-associated > Plants > Peat moss > Unclassified... | reverse complement strand
TTCCAAAATAGTAATTCAGAATTCAAATATCAATTTTTAGATCAAATAAGTTTTTTGAAGTTAAATAACAAATTTCAGAATTGAAATGTTAATTTTCAGATTCAAATAATAATATTCAAAATTTAAAAAAATTCCATTTTAAGACTCAATTAATAATTTTCTGAATTGAAATATGAAAATTGAAAAATCCAAAAAAATAATTTGGAATTCAAATTTCAACTTTCAAGTGAAACAATTTCTTAAAATTTAAATTTAAACTTCAAAATTAAAATATCAAATTTCAACTTCAAATTAAAATATTTAAAATCAAATTGCCAATTTTTAGACTCAATAATTTTTGAAAAATTGAAATAATAATTTTTAGATTTGAAAATAATAATTTAGAATTCGAATATCAGTTTTTAGATCAAATAATTTTTTTGAATTTAAATAAAAAATCTCAAAATTGAGATTTTAATTTTCATATTCAAATAACAATATTCAAAATTGAAATGTTCGTTTTTAGACTCAATTACTAATTTTCAAACTTGAAGTATTAATTTTGAGAATCTAAAATAATAATTTTGAATTTAAATTTCAGGTTCGAATTAAATGATTTTTTAAAATTTAAATGAAAAATTTTCAGACGTGAAATATAAATTTTTATATTCACATTAAAATATTCAAAATTAAAATGTCCATTTTTATGATCAATTATATTTTTTGAATTGAAATACTAATTTTTGGATTCGAAAATATTAATTTAGAATTCAAAATCAATTTTTAGATCAAAATTTTTAGATCTTTTTGAATTGAAATTGAAAATATCATATTCAAATCAAAAATTTCAAATTCAAATAATGTTTTAAACAATTGAAATAACAATTTTCAGATTCAAATATCAAGTTTCAAATTCTAATAATTTTTTTAAAAAGTTAAAATAATAATTTTCATAATTAAAATATCAAATTTCAGATTTGAATTAAAAAATTCAAAGTTCAGATATTAATTTTGATATTCATTATATGAACAATATACATATGTATGCATATTATATATAGTTAATTTTAATACATACATTAAAATACACCCCTATGTCATTATAGAATACCTTTAGGATGTAACTAATTTGGTGACTATTGCAACTAATGGAACATATCAACCTATTAATGGATGAAAATAAATGTAAAATTGATGCAATCAATAGGATGAAATTTCTAATAGTTGCATCATAGTTGTGAAAATGACCAAAATAGTTGAAAGATGGTCTTGTAGTTGCAAATATTCCCAAATCTAGTCGCAAACGACTATAAGTCGCATGTAGTCGTAAATGGAATGGTTACATTTTGGCTGATTTCTATTAGTGTTAGGGGCGGCAAAGTGTGCCAAGCATGATGAATGTAATGATTGGCTAGTGTTTGGAATTTAATCAATGTGCCCCATGGTGGCTTCGAATCCAATGGAAAAATTGGAATGATTAACATCCCCTATGGCTTTAACATCGTCAATTCACCATTTGGAGGTCCATCCTAGTCATGGACATTACCTTCCAACAATTCAAGTTCATGTGGAAGGCTTAAAAATCCAACCAACATAATTGACTTATTAGATTTTCCTATTTGCCCCCCAGTAAAATTTCATTAGTAATGAAGCCTTATGATTAACTTTTGTTTACCAACTTAAACAATAATATGTGGTTTTTTCCCAAAAATCAATGGTAACCCCTATGGGGTACAACAACACACCTCCAACCAACACATCATAAGATGTAAAATGCATGACGATTACTTGGGCCCACACAGTAATGTAGTTTGTTGGCTTGTTGAGATTAGCCTAAATCATAATCTCCTCTCCGGTAAACCTTCATGCCTTCTCTAACTCACCCATGGATGTCAAAATGTGATATGGGCATGGGTCAAGATTGGCATGGGTCAATCTAAAACCATCAACATTACCTTCGCCCAACATCAATGGTTGAGCACTAAAATCTAACAACACCTTGAGGGGTCAATACCATCATGCCAATGCCCCCCTTAACTAAAACACTCCTTCCTCATCATGCACAACCACAACCCCAAGAATAACACCGATTTGATCAATGGTTGGCTATGCTAGAAGGTCATGAAATTTGGCCACAATCACATGCCAAGATTTAGGTTGAACCTTGGACACCTCCATGCAGTTGACCATAGAAATTGGCTAGGGAATTACAAGAAGCACAAAAGTGTCCTTTGACTTAACTATCACATTTGATGTTCCACCATTTTCACATAATGTGGCTACTAAGTGAAACACAATTGCTAGTTGAATACTTGAAATGGCCAATGTCATAGCAAAAAACAATGTTGCCTGACACATTCCTTTGGTCGCCCCGATCAAACTTACCCGCCTTGGACCTAGGAATATAAATAGGCACCTTCCTTAACACTCCACTAAAAGTTGACACCCCCATGTGATTAGGAGTGGTGTCTATCAACACAAATGATTATGGGAACCACATTTGGCATTAAGCCTCACCATGTTGAAAATCCAATTTTTCATCAACACCTCATGGTTCTAACACTTGTGCACTAACCCTTGTCATTGGTGCAATTGTGGAAATGATCTCATTAAGATTTGGAACCATAACATGGTTTCCATTATCTATTGCCCATGATTCATAATCTTTTGACATATGTGGCATTGTCTCAAATGGTACCACTGATTGTGAAAAATTAATTCCACAAAATAATCTTGGATCGGCATTTGAACCATATGATTGGCCATCTTCTCGATCATTGGCCTTCCTTGGCCCAAATGTGATAGATTTCACCTGGGTTGCCATGCTTGTGACTAAAAACCTCCAACCATGCAAACCTAGCCTCCATGGTGTTGGGTTGGCCTTGAACTGGCTTTTGTTCTTGCTGTTGTTACCATCAACTTACAGATAGAAATAACTAAAGCTTTCTAGAACAAAACCTTGGCACAAAGCCTTGGCCTTACAAAATTGAACTCAAAACTTCTGTAGACCAAAATTTTCTTAACTTATAAAACGATAAACTTACAAACTAACTGCATGAAATGAGGGAATCAAAGGAACATGTAATGGGTAGTTTTCTATGTGTAAATGTTTTTCAAGTTTAAATTAACGTCAATGACATGGCTTGCAAACAAACTACAAAAAGGATTACATTATGACACTTGACACATTGAACCCCACACCACTTCATGTTCTGTTTTTTTAAGGTAACTTCACAATTTGTTATTTTCACAAACAAAACATTACAACAAAAATTTCCATTTTACTCCAATCAATAATAGAATTCAATGTTTCTTGAGCATTTAAAACTAGAAACCTTGTTTAATGAACTACAAACCTAAACCAACTACAAGATTTTCTTATTTATGTACTTTGATAACAAGAACCTTAATCTAAAACCTAGAAATTAAATTTTAACCTCAACCTACAAAAGACTAAAACAAGGAAATCAAATATAAGTAGAAAAAAAAGTCCCGTACCTTGAGGTGCTTGGGGTGATGAAGACACTTTGAATTTAAATGTTGGTTTGGGGTGAGCTATGAGCTCAAGGTTTTTGAAACAAAACAAATTTGCAAGTTTCTAATTAGTACCTTAAGTGAAACATTATTATAACCATTATGCTTGAATGAACAAACCAACAACTATAAAAGGACAAATGTGGGACTCTAGGTCATTGCGATTTGTAAATATATAACTCGATCGAATTTGATCCTTGAACTTAAGAACGAATCGAGTTCACTTTCTTCAAGGCATTTCATTGAAAGAAAACGAACCCTATCTAAACCAAAGATCAAATCCTAGCCTTGACTTGTAGAGGCTTGATGCAAAACAACCAAATAGAAGAGGAAATGGGCATACCTAGAGGCATTTAACATGATGCAAACACTTGAAATGAATGACAAACACTTGAAAGCTTCAACAATGAACAAAAAACACAAGTTAACACTTGAGTGTTAGGAGCTTGCAATGTGTGGAAGACCAAAAACCCTATGACAACCTAAATCTAGACTACACAGGGCATAGGTGACGCATGTAATGAAATTTTGTCATCATCCTAACTACATTAGATGGGAAGTCTACGCATGCTGAAGAGAATTTTGAAATTTTGAATCTCATTTTTCAAGCATGACCCCACATGTGTGCCACATGTGAATGTGAAAAAGCCCCAATCCTTACCAAGCACTATAACCTTTGGCGCCACCTATTCCTTTTATTGTGTTTGTACTCGGTAGGTGTCCTAAGTGACCTATGCTTACTAGGTAGATTATGAGGCATGTAGGAAGCCTACTAGCCTAAGCTTACTTTAAATACATAATCTAGGCCTATTAAGTAAATAACATAATTCATTTAGGTCTAATAGATAGGTAGCCTATCCTACTAACTAGATAAGTAACCAAGGCCACCTATATAAGCCTACTCTAGGTAGGTAGCTAACCGAAGCTATCAAGGTCTATTCAATGGTTACATAACATAAGCCACCTAGGCCTACTAAGTAGGTAACATAACCTAAGCCACTTCGGCCTATTAACTATATATGTAGCTTAGTTTAAGCCACTTCGGCCTACTAACTATATATGTAGCTTAGTTTAAGCCACTTAAACCTACAAAGTAGGTAGCCTAACCTAGGCCACCTAAGCTTACTAAGTAAGTAGCCTAAGCCTAGGCTTACCTAGTAGGCTAGGCTACCTACTTAATATGCCTAGGCTAAATTTATTAATAGGTTAGTAGGTACCTATGTAGCCTACAAAATATCATATGTGCATAAGTAGCATACTAGGTAGGCATAAACATAAACCTAGTACAAGTCCCTATAAGGCTTAATAGAATATAACCTACATGTTATTTAAGTACATGCATTTATTAATAAGTACTTGTTACTTACCTAGGCTAACCTATCTATTTATGTAAGTAGTGTAAAAAAATTCAAGTTCATTTAGTACAATATGTTAAAGAAAAATCATGGAAGTTAATTACAATATGTTATTTTTAAAAATCACTTTATGAGGTGTTAATGCAATGGTTAAAAACTTGACTCTTCAATGTGAAGTTGAGAAGTTCAAGTCTCCACACTTGCAATTTAAACTACCTAGGGTATTTCGGTGACTTAAATAGGTAGCATAAGTTGCAAAGTTTATTTGACCACCAACCTAGGTTATTTGGCTTAGCCTAGAAGGTTTGGCCTAATCTAAGTGGCTTGATTTAACTTAGGTTAAGCCACTTAAACCTAGGACATAAGGTTGATAAATAAATAAGTAATTTTTTGAAATTAATTCCAGTGACAATAATTTTCATCGGAGCTAGTTTAAATACAGCAGCTTTAGGTTCCATAAGTCATCGTACACTAGACAGTTATAACGCGGAGTTCTGGTTTGGAATTGATTTTTAAAATTATAGAACGTCGCTTGGTTTTTTCTGTCGTTTCACATTTTTTGTTGTAGCGACGTATTGAGTGACGGTGGAGGTGATGGGCATTCAAGCAGCAGCAGCGCGAGATGGAGGAGGAGCAGCTTCCACCAGCCGCTTGCTTCAGCTGGGTGTGATTTGGCAGATGGAGTTGTGCGACCGGGGAACTTTGATGCTCTGCATGTTGGACGTATACTAGCATTATATCAGGAAGAGCTGCAGAGATTGGAATCCCTTTCTTGCTCTCTTTCTCTGGTATGACCTCTTTCTCTCTTCTGTATTTCTTTCTTTCTCTTTTCCCTTCTTTCAGAGAGCTTTTGAAGACATTTTTCTGCAAGAGATCATTTTGTAGGTTCTGCAGAATGTGTTATTGATTGTGTTTTTTTCTTTTTCTTCTTTTGGGGGTGGCAAGGAAAATACGCGCCAGAATTTGCCTTCCTCCTCCTCCTCGCTTACAAAATGCATCCCAGATTCTTGCAACGACGAGACGGATAGTGAGGACGAATGGAAAAGAGAAGAATAGAAGGAGCGGTGGGGAGAGTGAGTGTCACCCTGGATCGAGGGGAAGGATGGCGCTAGGCGATGGCAGTTTTCAAGTATATTTTAGTTTCGTTGCCACTGCAGGGATCGTCTTCTTCCGCACGGAAGAATTTGCAGTGCGGCATCTCCAACACTGCGTTTGATATTGCTACTTACAAGTTACGCGATGTCAAAGAACACCGGAGTTTCTAGATCTCAGAGCATCTTTTGCTTCCGCTCGGGATCGTATCAGCTGGTTGCTTCTCGTATGACCTATCAGGGTAGCATAGTATGCGCAAGGACGCCTTTTTGAGGACCTTTTTTTTCTTGCTGGGATCCATGTGTTGTTTCGCTTCATTGCGGATCTGAAAGTGCTGTTGGCGGAACGTATCCAGTATGTCGGAAAGTGTGAAGATTGTAATTCGTAATCGATCAGTGAACAAGGTTTGTCATGGCATTGGCGGGGCATAGGAGGTGTCCGCATGTTCCGATACGATTAGAACTGCCCGTTGTTGTTACATGTGGTAATGTTTGAAGATGGATTGGTGAAGTCTTTTGTATTTTGCAGTTTCATATTCCAGATTTGCGTGTTGGAACATTGGACTCTTTACTGGCCCTCACCGATTATTAAACAAAGGTGAGAGACAATCTGCTCACTCATCGCGCTTCTTTACGCTCGTTTGCATTCTGAAACCCAGTGACGAACTGGAGCGAGTGGCCATTGCAGATTGAAGCACTCTGGCTATGGATGGTGTTCCTATCGATTCTTATGTCACCAAGTGAATCTGGAAAACCAAACCATTTCCTTCTTCTGATTTCTTCTGACCTGAAAAACTCCTCACAACTTTGAATAGAGGACTTCAAGTAGTTTCCTTCCTGTCTTTTGCATTACCTTGAGAACTCAGAAGGAAGGATGACACTCAAGCATACCATCATACTTAGTTGCATCTCTGGGCACATGTGAGATAATAGCATTCACACAGTTGGAAAGGGACAATATCTGCAGAGGAGTTGGACATACCACAAACATTCTTTTCCATTTGAGCCCCATTCTCCTCCAAGAAGGGAGCAGTTGGACACTTGAGAAATTAGGTCTGTGTTTGTCTTAAACTGTATATGGGCATGGAAGAACCTGGATAAGGCAGAAGGCTTCACAAACCTTAAATCATTTGGATTGTCCTTGGCATGGATCTGAGAGACATTAGATCTTGTAAGCCAGCTGCTTGTGCCACATGAAGTTCTGGTTCTAAGGTGGAAGAAAGTTTGCGCTTGAATAATTTAGCTGCTAGTCCAGCATATGTACCAAATATCTCACCACAGGAAAACGGTTAAATGGGAGGAGCAGATAGATGAACATAAACATCTCTTTGAAGTGGTCTTGTTGGCTTGCATCTACACTGGCAGTGCTTGAAGTGGAACTGAAGGTCCAGTTGGCTGCAGGTTCAGTTGGGATGAAGTAAAGTATCCTACCATGACACCTTTGAGGGAGGTTGTGAATGCTATTCAAGATAGTGTGGCTAAGCTTGACTTAGATGATCTAAATGTGTGCAAAGTCTGCAACCCAGCTCCATTGTGTTTTACTGTCCTAAAAAGAGCAGAACATGATAATGTGAGGGTGAGAATCTACAAGCATTCTGTTTTAAGTGTGGGAGAAAAGGTCATTTTGTTGAACTTCATTCAAGGTGATACTTCAGATACCATTGTGGCTCTCACCGTGAGTTGAACTGCTATCACTAAGTCCTACTAGTAAAATTGCAACACTGGCCACCTTTTTGTCGAATTTTCAATTGGTGAAAGAATTCAACCTTTACCTTTCAATTCCAGTGTTGCCATATCATGATAGGGAGGGGTTGTGTATTTGCAGGTCAGAGTAGAGCAGTATAGCAATGTGAAAACACAATTGAGTACTACACTTCAAAAACAGGAACAGTTGGAAACAGTTCTTGGATCTCAAGGTAAGGGACACCCACTTTCCCATCAGTAATTACTGCTGTTGTTTCTGAAGAAGACAATCCATTCATGTCTGCTGCTGCAACTGCTGCTCTCTATGAACCTTTTGTTTGTTTGTGGCAAATGCATGAACTTTACTATCTGCATGTGGGTACAGGCAAACAAGCAAAGCACGATCCCCAAGAGCTTGTTCAGCAAGTGGATGAATCCATGTGAGCTTTAGTGCAGAGTGTGCATTTTTGCTTCAACCCAAAGGCTAATTGTCTGCCCAAGGAGGAGCTTGATACATCATTGTCTGCTGCATCATCATCAAACAAGGATACCAGTGCAGCTGCTGCGGCCTTGACTACTACTGCTTCTTTCGAAACGACAGATAGTGCATGCTTGAAAGCAAGTTCTTCTTTTCTACTTGCCAACAAGGAGGTGGTGGTGTTGGTGGTAGAACCTGCAGCAGACTGCAAAGAAAAAAAGAAGAAAAAATCTGATGAGAGCAGTGGCAGCAGCAGCAGCAACAGAGAGACAACAGGGATGGTGGCATTGGGTTGTCGCCATTGTTCCATGTTTTTCATGCTATCACTCTTTTCCCCTTTGTGCCCTAGCTATGGAGAGAGCTTACTGCACGCAGCAACAGATGATCATGACAAAGATAGATAGTTGTGAAGTGGGGTTCATGGGAGGAATGTGACATAGGCCTTGCTTAGTGTCATTGTCAGGAAAAAGCCAATGACAATGAGTCTAAGCAGAGCTGTAGCATGAAGAGGAAGAAGACAAAAAGGAACAACAACAGTAGTAGGAGAAGGCTCTGAAAACAAGACTGATGCCCTGAACAAGCCCATCACTCCCCGCTGCCTGGTTTGCACCACCGCCACAATCCCTGCCCCCAAGCTCTGACATTTTGCTTAGGGCCATTGTCAGGAAAAGGCCAATGACAATGCCTTTAAGCATATTGAAGAAGGTTGGCACACCCATCACTAGAAATCATGTCAAGATGGAAGCCTTCCAAGCACAAATGGGAAGTCAAGCACAAGACCAAGGAATTCAGCACCATGAGAGGAGAGATAATTTTTCAAAACAACCATCAGAAGAAGAGGAGGCATGTGAGAGCAGATCATGCATGAGCACTTACTTTCTTGTACAAACCCACCACCACCCTATCCTTTCAATTGCTATAACCACTTCTTCTTACACTTGGAAGAAACTGTGTGCTTTTATGACATTTTACATCTGCAGTAGTTTGCAAAAGACATCTTGTCTTCCACCAATCATCTCAATTTTTTTGTTTTGGAATCCTTGTTGTATGTGTTTGCTTGTTGGGTTTTTTCTGTAAGATGTCTGTCAACTTTGGTTGACAGTCAGTAGCACACAGTTAATACTTAGATCAAGGATATGGAGTGCTTTATGTCCTGTGTCTTTTTATTTGGTAGCTCACTGCTTACTCATTGGTTAAATAAGGATTCACATTGAAGAGCTTATTTTGTATTCAATGCAAGCTTGCGACATTGTAGAAGAAGATCTTGCATCTTAGGTTATGCTGTTAAGTCATGATTCTATACTCTGAGGCAAAAAGGTCCAAAAGCTGATGAGCAAAGGACTGTGAACCCAATCTGATTTTATCTTTGCAGTCTTGGCAACAACCTTTCCACTACTCAATTGATGTTATTCTTTAGCCTTTCCTTAAGGAGATCTACTTGGTTAGTATGTATTTGTGCTTTAATTATTTAATTGTGTGTTGGCATACAAACACACACAAATATATGTACAAACTCAGTTTCATATTTGGTTTACACAGTACTTTTCATTGCCACCTTTGACACATCAACTTTCTTAGTTTGATACTATGCCACCCTAACATATGCCTGATTGTGCAGTACCTATTGTTGCAAAAAAAAGCTTCACTGGACCTAACCATAACTGACCCCTTCTTTGCCTTCTTGTTACATGAGCAAAAGGAGGGGTAGTGGTTGCAACAGATTCCTTAAGGTGGAGACGAGGATAAATGTAGCCTCATTAAAAGTTGACATTGGTTTTCTGCAAAACACAAAGCATGTTGCGTTGATGGTTTTCTCCAAAACATGAACCATACTGTACCCATGGTTTTCTCCAAAACACAAAGCACGTCATACCACGCACCAATCAAGATTGCCAACAAGCCCACCACCCCTCTTGAGCAGGAAAACATCATACTTCTTCACATCTGCTATCATTTGTTCAATAGGTTTGTCATGGAGGTAGGTAGGAATTATAGGCAGATTTAGACAAACAAACAAACCTATGTGTTTCTGAATTATGTTGATGAGAAATCTATACAATTTACTTTTAATTATAAAGTCCCAGTAAACTTTTGGGAGCAACACCAATCTAATTTTACCCCATTGTCATAATTCACAACCAGTTTTTTTAATTTTTAAATCTATCCATTTAAAATATGAACTTTTTCATATTTATGCCAATAATATTTAAAGCAGAAATTTCAAAAAACAATTCTGATAGTAACAGTAATAAGAAGGCGAAAATTTATAAATCTTCTTATAGAAGAGGATTTTCATGTCATTTGAGCAAATTTTTCAAGGGTTTGTTATTTTCATGTTGTCTTAAGTAGATCATTTTGATCCCTTTTTTTTTGTGACATATTTGACATTGTTTTGCACCATTGTCACATCACCACGACACTATTCCAATCACAAAAAAAACATTTGACCCCTAGAATGGTATTAGGAATCTTGTCATGATCATTGCTTTAGAATTATCACAAGCATTTGGCAACTCATAATCAAAGACTTGTAATTCATTTCACACATGATATTGTTGCTCATTTAAATTAAATATTAACATTTAATGAATTTTGGGTTGGATTCATTACAAATTAATCTGCATTTTCCTTCCGATATTTTGTGAGATTGAAATTTTTCATTATTTAGCCCTACCTAAAATGTCATATCTATAGCAGTTGGATTGGCATAAGTTTGGGTTGACAACAAAAACTCCGAATTTTCGTTGCATGCTTTTGACCATATGGGTCATAGGAGAATTTAAAAAGAGGTGGGGAAGATAAAACCTCTAGAAATGCTACAATTTTAATTGAATTGGTAGCCTATATGGTTTATTAAAATAATGTAATTGGCAAGAAAAGACAAAAATGATTTCATGGACAATCTATATGATTATGGATTACCAATGTTTAGTAACTAATTTTTTTTCAAATAATTTCAGTTACAAAAATTTCGTAAAGTTGGTATATGGGTGGTTTTCTAAAAAAATTCGTAAGCTCTTTATTGATTTTGCGTAATCTTTCATATGGTTGTCCCTAGACAATTTCAAACATATTTCCAAATATAACTACCTCATTTTTTTCTTAATAACTATCTCTTATCCTTATAACTATTTCATCCCTTTCCTTACCCACCAACATGGATATGAAAAGGCAAATTAACATGTGCATTTTTATGTCCATGATATTTATATTAATTACAATAAAATTTAACATTGACATAAATAATGATGAATTATTAATAATCATATGTGAACAAAATAAGAAAGAAAATTATTATTGGTAGTGCGTAACAATGCAAAGCCCAAGTTATTAGGTCTCTTGATTAGGTAGGTAGGTAAAGTAGGGTAGGGTAAGGTAGGTAATTAATTAATTAATATTTTCATATTAATTTTTAATTTAAAAAATTAATAATATATATTTTTGATCATTGCCCAAATTATATTATAGTCACAATGATTTAGTCAAAAAAACCTTATCAAAAAAATCAACCAAAAAAACTCAGTCAAAATGGTCGGGTCCAAAATGGGACTTTGGTCAACTTGGACATGGGGGCAAAAAAAACATATGGGAGGTTTTTACAACCAAAATTCATGATAAAAAAATTGTGATTTCTTATAGTGAGCAATGATCCATTGAATGCTCTAGACTCCAACATGAGGAGGAGTGGGGAGGTGCTAAAGTAATGCATCTTCCAATGCTAAATTCTTTTATCATGTCCACATCCAGAGTCTCCTACAAAGGCACATTAGCATCCTCATTTGCAAATGTGGATGCAACCCCCTTCCCTTCCTCCTTGGACTTAGTTTTTATTTTAGAAAGATTTTTTCACTTTCCACCTTCAACTTGTGTCCCTGTAAAATTGGCAAGGTTTTCCATGAAGGCAAGTTCTAAATTCTTCATCAATGAAATTTTTGGAATATTTTTTTTGGACGATCTAGGTACCAACCACACTTGAAAAGATGAGAAGGAAGCCACTCCTTTAGGAAGTCTTTGTGAAACATGGTGCTATATGCTTTGGGGTTATGTTAGATTTCCATGAGATTGGGGAGCTCGTCAATGGCACCTTAGGCCAACCACACATGACAAAATATCTAGAAAAACATGCTAAACTTACAAAGTTACAACATTCCATTTGTATTCTACATAATTCTAAGGTTGTTTTTCTACCTTTTGACACCAAAAGTAAGGAAAACAATATTGGATTCAGGTTGAAAGATATAGGGGTTTCAAATTAGTTATATGGAAAGGGATTCACTGCAAGACAAGAATGCAAGGTAATTACTACTTGGTCTCAATGCTTCCCATGGAATCGATAATAAAAAAATGGCAAGAAATAAAATATATGTATAACACATGCTTGAAAGCCTCATTGCCCCCTAGACTCATTAGTACAAAATGTGGGTGTTGTCACTAGCTTAAATCATTATGGAACCTTAATAGTGAAATAACTTTACTTAGCCCTAAATCCTAATCCACCATAGGTGAATTGGATCACTATGTTGTAAACCTATCTCATTATATATAGTTCATTGAATCTATTATAATAGAATTAGATCACTATGCAATGGACCCAATTTGTTATATTTGAAACTAATTGACTTGAAACATTGTATAATTATTAAACAAGTATAGGATATGCAATTGAAAAAATTAAATATATATGTGTTTACTTTTGTTGCAACCCAAAACATTGTTTCATTGCCATTAATTGGTTTACATTACATATGTTAACCCAATATGGATTTTTGGTCATAAGATTACATTAATGTTGGCCGGTGCCTTAATAAAAATGTGAATAATCAAAAAATAGCTTAAAATTAAAATAACTAATAGTAGCCAATCTAGAATAGCCTATAATAGTCAAAAGTAACTTAAGGTGGAATGGTTTTAAAAAACCAAATGTAGCCTATTTATAATAGTCTCTAATAGGCTATAGCCAAAAGTAACTTAAAGCACTAATAGAAAATAGCCATTTTGCAATCGATCCCTACAACTAATTTTTAGTCGCATGTGACATTTGCAACTAAAATCTTAATGGTCACATTGAACAACTGTATATAAATATTTTTGAATTTGATTAATCAATATGGTGTTCAAAAGTACTTATTCATTAAAAAATTTAATGAAACAAATTTGTGTAAAATTATGACATAAAGATCATTGTATATTCAAAGGAAGGAAAATAAATAAAATTTATTTTCTCTTTGGTAAAATATACTTGACACATACTTGAAACAAATGTTACATTACAAAAAGTAGGCTTCAAAAGTTACTTACATTTTTAAAAACTTACTTGAAACCTATTTTTACAATGAAATTTTTAAAAATTAATTCATAATAGTGAAAAAGTATTTTTCTTTATCATTTAAGTAAATAGATTAATGTATAATAATTTTGTGATGGGTTTTGGTCTTACTTTTTATTAATTAAATAAGTAGATTACCAAGGACATTGAATTGTACATTTTACCATGCTTTCACCCAAATAAACACATTAAGCAATTCATTATTCCTAAGTTCTAGGATTGGCATAAAGCTCTTTATTACGAATATAAGAACTCAAGATCCTTGGAAGAAGCTGACCTTTGTTATGTTGCAATTCATTTTTGGTGGTATTCCTTCGGAGCTATTGGTGGGTGTAATTCACAAGTTCAACAACTAGCTAAGATTTTGGCATTTTTGTGTGAGGTAATGGGGAGGATTCATGTTAGATGTAAGATCTCTTTGCATCACACTTTTGAAAATCCTTTATGTTGTGTTTTCATTCCATTCATCAATTTGAATGTAGAAATTATCCTTGGAGGAGGAGGTTGACATGCCAACTTGTAATTTCATGGAGATAATCCACAACATTTGGCCCCAAAAATCTGAAAAAAGAAATGCCTACATATATGCCACAACCTTAAATGATTACCTAAAAGCTTTCGAACAAATTGTGTTGTACTATGTTTTTTAACATGGTGGTCACTCCAAGATAAAACCAAATAAGGACGAATTGTGATTATGCATGGCAAGCCAGTTTGGTGATTCTTTATAAATGGCTATTGTAGTTACCAAATTCACTTTGGGTTCTTCATATACATTGAAAATATCTCACTTGGAAGGTGAAGAGGGTTTTTGGATCCACCAAACAAAGGTAAGATTTTCCCTTAGGATTAAAAGGTGATTTGCACAAGCATGATTGTGTTAATTTCTTTTGTCCACAAGTGGAATTTATTTTGCACAACTTTACACCCAATGTAGATGTGGGATAATCAAGCTATTCGCAAGAGGTCTTTTCAATTTTCATTCACAATGGCAAGGAGGTGCTAAAACACCTTTGTGGTGACAATGTTTGGTGCATTGAGTGATGGCCCTTCAAGTCAAATGTTCAATGTTCAAAATTGCAAAAGGACACTAAGTAATATTGCAAGGTGAAAATCATTTCAAAGATAACAAACCATGGCATTCTTGTTCCTTGTTATGTTTGTAATTGAAATGCTACTAAACGTGCAACAATTCAACTAAATAAGTTTTAGTTTTGTTATGATGATCACAATCATTGTATTGGAAACACTAGGAAGAAGTATGCAATTGGTAGGCTTGTTGTGCCTTCTATATGGCCTATTCAAGAAAGGAATGATCTCACTCAAGATGAAGTGATGACATTGGAAAAATCTAGTTTCCTTGTTTTTAAGAAATTGAAATTTCACCCTAGAAATCTCTTTGGTGACATTGCATTTGTTCATTTCAATAAACGAACGAATGTAAATGCCTAGTTGAAAACTTGAAACAAAACAAATATTCATCGTCTTTCAATTTTCAAGATTTCAATTCAAAAACAAAATATGTGGGAGGCCAAACGTGTTTTTATCGCACAGATCTTGCCGCCGGCTAACGTTTCTACTCTCGATTATGGATGAATATATTGTATCATTTTAGGTTTAATTGAAAATTGTAAACAATATAAAATTACTACTAGTAATTTCCCTACATGCATTTACATAAAATTTGTGTCAATGATGACAAGCTCATTGGGCCACCATAGAAAGTGGGTGCATTGTAAACATCTATATTACATCTTGCAAAATGTGATGTTTTGTGGGCTAATGGAAACGTCATTCATAATCCAACTTGGAACTTAAATAAAAATCATAAATTAGCAAGTCACACCAAAGCTACAAAGATGATTTCTTAAATAATTTAACCAGTTTTGGTTTTTTGATTCTTAACTAATAGAAGTCACTATTTGGCTGAATTAAAAGTAGGTCGAATTTCACACTAGGTGGCTAGAGGTAGAAGTATTTAGCTAAACTAAGGTAGTTTGAGTTTCCTAATGTTCGGCATGATGTACAAACCAAAATATATAATGTGTTTTTTAAATGTTAAGGCCTTTTTAATGGCTATCCTCTTCAATTCCATGCAATAAATGTGGAATGAAACAAAATTCATCAACAGTTGCATGGTAGTTTGCCCAATGGTCAACCTTAAGTATAAATTTATATAATATGGTAAAATATAAATTTGTCATTAACAACAAATCCTTGTTCATCTACCCAACCATGTTGTGCAAACTTGTCCAACAAATAACATTTTTCAAGATGTTTTTGAACCTCAAGTACAATTTTATACAATACGGTAAGATACAAACTTATTGTTAGCAACAAAAACCTTATTCATCTAGCTAGTCATGTTGTCCAAACTTGTCCAACAAATACCATCTTTCAAGATTTTTTCATCCAAAAACTTCATCCATTTACACATGGCAAAATATTTTGTCACATCAATAAAGATTCTATCCAATCTAGGGAAAAATATTTGTAACATATTCCATCCATATGATCAAAAGATGCTCAAAAATATTCCATCTTGCTCATAGGTTCATGTTCATAGGTCCACAAAATAGCATTCTTGCTTTTCTTAAAATTATTGTAGTTCCTCCAATCACTTCTAGAGTTGAAAATTTTCATTATTTGAAGCAAAAATACTAAAGTAAAATAGTTTCATGGTACCAAAACATTTGGTTTTTAAATAGGTTCCCACCAAGTTTTTGTTTGCATGGTATCAACAATCCTTTTCATTTAATGGTTTCCAATATAACTTTGATTTTTTTATTTTCATTTTTTGGTAATAGTTTTCAACTCCCTCTACTTTTCATTATGACTAATAGCAACATCCTCTAGAAACGATTTTGATAACTCCACTCCTTGATTGCCAAAAGGTCCACCTTTTTTTTTGGCAACATTTTGCTCAATTGCTTCCTCATGCTCCTAGTAAGTAATGTTGTCATAATGTAGCAAAAAAAACTTATAGATGAATGAAAAGACTTTGGTATTTTACAAAGCTTTTTGAAGTTTTATGTGGCTTGTTTGAAAATAAACAACACAAAAAATACAAAAATACTTTTTAAAATAAAATTCATTTTTTTGGTGAAGACAAATAACTCCTACCAAAACTTTTGAAATAAGAATCATTGAATCAAAAATCCTAGTTCTATATTTGTGGTTTGGTTGCCAAATGTTAAAGCAACCAAGTGATAGCTCAAGTTTTATGTATTAAGGAATAGGAAGAAAGGTGAAATACATGCCTTTTAACTATTTAATGACAAATAATTAAGAATAGAAAAAAAATCCATTGATAGTTATAATAGATTATTGTCTTTTCAAATAAAAATATGTTATAAAAATAAAAGTTAAATCCAACACTCAACGTTACACAAGTACAACTTCAGAGAAAAAATAAATTTCAAAAGAAACTACAACCTCAAAAGCAAAATTGCACAACTTCTCAATGGAAAAGATGACTTCAAAAATATGTTCTTTCCAAATTACTTCAGATTAAAAAATAAACATATAATGAATCCCCATTTTGACCCCAAGCATCCACCTCAAGGTCCTAAGTAGATCAGAGTTAAAGATAAGGGTCACAAATGGTGATCTTGTCCAAAATAGATTAAAAGCCTTAAAATCTCTCTAGAACTAGTAGAAAATCTTGTCCTACTTCTAGAAATTTAATATGTAAACTGAGTCATGTAACTAATTTGTCAATTTTTTAAATATTCAATTTCTTTAGCATTAAATTTTTAATAATAAAAGGATTTTCAGTCCATAATAAATTTTTGGTCAAAGAGGGTTTTCGGTAAACAATAAGGTTTTTGATAATTACAAGGTGTGTCCAAAAGTAAGCTTAAAGTGTATTTTAGCATGTAACAATGTTGTTACTGGTGAACCACATATGTCAAACACATGCCATGATCAATTTTTGTTAATAGAATGCACCCAAGGCACCAATTCTTTAGAATGTAAAGATAGTGGCAGTTGAAGTCTTGTATCCTAAGTGACATGCTACATATTTCCAAAGAATTGGAGTATTTATTATTGTTAATACCCAATCTATAGGCATATTACATGCTTTATGGGCTTCAAACTTGTTTGGCGCTAGGATTCTTTCCTCCAATGTTGGGAACATTCATTAGGTTGGTAACTTTCAAGCTATTGTGAAAACTTGACAATCTAAAGTATCAAGAATACATGGCTTGTAATATTATTTGTGGTTATATCAACTTCAATGACTCCCATGGTTATGGAAGGTTAAAATATCTCACAAGTTGTTATGGAGTCTATGCAATGCATTATTCTTGCAAATTGGAGGTGACTTATCAAAAATACTATCATAAGTACTATATTACAGAGTTTGGTAAATAGAACTTTCATATGGTGTGAATTGAAGAAATACCAATTTGCATTGAAGTGCATGTGAAGAATGAAAATCACATGTGGGACAAACTCATAGTTTAGTGCCTACAACTTCACCTATAAAGGTAGAATTTTCAAAAATAATGGCATCAATTTGGTGGCAGTATAATACCATACCCCAAGTCCCAATTTTGGATATGTTCAAGAACATCTTAGAAAAGATCCTTATAAATTACTTGCAACTACTCTTTGCATGGGTCATTTGTTGAAGCAATTGCATTTGAGAACTAGGAGCCTCACCTTTTGACAATATTAGTGATGTCTTCCTCACCCATTGGAAGTAGAAGCAGAAAGGCATATTGAAAATTGATGAATGACACAACAATTTCTAAAGAGATTTCACCATATTTTGAAAAAATTGAAGATAAATTTCATGACTATGACACCCCAACAAACAACTCCAAAGGAAGACCAATAACCAATCCAATCAAGAATAAATAGATACTACAATCTTAAGAGGGAATAATGTCAAGAAAAAAAACTAACCAAATTTAGTATATAGAAATTCAAAAGATAACTAAACAATAGGATAGCAGAAAATAACAATTAACCGAATCCTCCCTTATCAAATCTAATGACTAACCAACTTAGATTACTGAATGTTATGAATAGCCGATTGTCATAATTATCAATAAAAAGGGATAGCTGAAAATAGTTGTAAGTGATTATAGACAATAAAAATAGAACATAAAAAATTTCTTGATCTTTTGTAAGTTTAGGACTACTATGAATGAATATTTATTTTATGCTTCACAATGTATGTATGTGAACTACCTATAACATAACATGTGTGATTGTAAGATGTGTCCATTAGTTCTGATAGTTGTGAAGGAAATAGGAGATAAGGTGTAAGGAATGTTTTACTAATTAGGATGTGGTTATGGAAGTGATGTCAATCAAAAGTAATGGAAGTAGTTCTACATTAAGAATTTAATTGTGAGCTTCAATATGTTCTTAGTTTAAGTTAGATGAATATTTGTAATACAATATAAATAGTAATGAAATCATTTCTCAAAGTTAAACATTAGCCTAGTCATTACAGCACGTGATGTTTGGAATAACATGACGATTGATGATGCGATGCATTGATACGTTGCAAAATAAAACCAAAATTATCACTATTGCTTACAACATTTATTGCTAGATAAAACAACATTTTCCTTGGCAATTTCCATGTTTTTACTCATATACATATTTTTGACCCAGGGCAAGATCAGGCCCGCTCTAGACTAGGAGTCAGGGCTGGAAAGAACTTAGGCCAACTTTGAGCATTTTTGGCTTGTTGTTTGACCCCAAGCTACAAAAAAAATAAAAATGCTAGAACATTGACGATATTAATGAATGTTAGAACATTAGCCCCAAGGGTTGCAAATTGGCATCCCAAATTCGTTGGTATCCTTTTATAGCCTTGGTGCCAATACAAGGCCATAAAGTTCACCATTAATTTATTAGTAACTTGGGGCAGACTGAAAAGATTTTTTCAATTTCACCCTTGACTCCTAGTGTAAAACCCTTGGGGCTGAATTCAACTTTTGCACCAATAGGAATGGCTGATTTGAGTTGAACCTTGGCCTAGACTCGTGGTATAAAGTGGGTCTTATTTTCCTCAAAAAGGAGTAAGATGTTCATTGTTTTCAAAAAGGTAAAAATGAAAAAAAAATGAAAAAACCACATTATCATTTTATGCATGCAGAGGTACTGTACGGTGTGTGGGGTTGGGTTTTTTCGATTGACTGTTGAGAGCCAAGACTTGACTGATTGTTTGCCGATCGAGTTTGACCCACCCACCGGGCACGTCGTCTTCATCGTCAATGTCATGCATCGGTCCTGTGTTGTTGTTGCTAGAATTTGCTGTCTCCGATGGACCACCTGCATTCGCGTAGTGTGAATGATTAGAAAAGCTCGCCGCTCTCTCCGTACTGTTTACGGCTACTTATGTAGGTGGAAAGTAAGGGTCATGAAGTTTTTTCTGCTTAGCGGATTTTGAGGTTGGTTTTGGAATGGTTATTAATGTTCTTGTTGCAGCACTTAATGGTTAGTTATCTCGCTTGCTTGCTTCTGCCGGAGGTTTCGATGTTGGACTGGCACCAGTTCCGTGTTGTCTTTGTTCTGGCATCGTGTTTCTTTCCCATTTCGCTTGGTCTCGCGGCGAGAAAGATTCGGGGGCTGGCTGTGTGATTCTTTCATTGGCCGAACTGGCGGATGCGACGTATGTGGTTTTGGTGTTTCTTTTTGCTTCAGTCACGAAGAAGAAGCAGTTTTTTGTGAAGTGCTCGAGAGACTGAGTTCTTGGCCTGCTTCGTAATTTGAGGGGCAGGGGCCGGGTTGATTTACAAGTGCGATCCAGAGCGGGATCAATAATTTCTGATAGGGGCGAAGATCAAGTGAATATCGGAGATTTACTTGCACCTTAATCTTGAGCGAAGAAGAAGAAGATCGTGGCGACAATGTTGTCTCAGGATGCTATCGATCAGGTAGTCGAAGAGCCAGAAGTATCTAGGGCAGGCGACGAGAACGAGAACAGCACGCAAGCAATTACGGGTTTCGAAGTTCTCAACTTCATCAATTTCCAAATGCAAGTGGTATCGAAATCCGAGATGAGTGGCTGGTTCATCGTCTCCACAAAATCTGGGCAGGTGCGTTCCTTACTAAAGCTCTTCTTCCTGTTTGGCTTGTAAAACTTTTTTTCTCCAGCCAGGCTCTCAGTTTCCGCTACTTGAAGCAGCTACCTCATCCGTACAGATGTCGCCAGCTTCTTTGCCGGTCCCCTTCTTTGACAAGCATCACATATTTTGGTGCTCGGATTTTAGTACTGCAATGCTTTAGGTTCATAACTATGTCTGTTTCAATTACTAATCTTCCGGAATTTGGAGACAAAGCTGGTTCCAATCAACGAAGACTAGTCCTTCACGATGTGCTCACATTTGTCAAAGGGTTTCTAGAATAGGAAGAAGGTGTGAGTCAACCTATTTTGCTGAGCTATGTGTTCTGCTGTATTTCTCAACTCCATGTGCTTTCAGGCACTTGAATAAGCTTTGATGCTGTTATTGGAAATGTCAATGCAGTAACTGTTGAGTGGATGTTTTTGAGGTTTGAGGAAATTTGATGCTGGAGTTGGATTGCCATGGTTGCTCATTCTTTTTGCTTTCAAGCCTGCAATTATTGGCAGCTCATCATCTTAGATTCAAGTGGGATTCCAATTTGCAGCCATTTGGAGTTCTACATGGTGGCATGACTGCATATATAGCAGAAAGCTTGGCAAGCATGGGGGCTCAGATTGCCTCCGATTGGTCAAGAGTGGCAGGGATAGAAATGAATGTTGCTCACTTGCAAGCAGCGCCAGTTGGACACAAAGTTATGGTCAAGGCATTGCCTATGAGAGTGGGGAAGAGAGTCCAGGTATGAGAAATATTACTACCCCTTTTGTTGCTTTATGGAGATGGCATTTTGCTTTACTCTAGACACACTTTTACATCTTTGGTATGAACAACTTCTAGCTTTTTCTGAAGAGTCATAAAATCCACACAGTGCTCAAAGTATTGAACAAGCACTAGAGTGAAATGACAACCTACAACAGGGCAGAGTGAGGACAAGATGAAATTAGCAGATGAAGCTGAGAAATTGTACAAACATTCACTTCATGGCACTTTTGAAGAAGCTGCTCACAGCACATTACCTATGTGTGGAACTTGCTCACAAAATCATCACAGACAATCACCGCAGTCAAGGTGATTCACCAGGGAAAGAATTCTTTGTCTAGAGTATTGCTTGACCTGGTGAATCACCTTCTCAAGAAAAGTGTGAAGAGAAGGAGAGTCTCTTATGGGGCTTGAATTCCTGATTTAGGACTCCAATTCTGATGAGCATTTATCCTCTGCATCCAGATATTGGTTGATAACACTGTAGCAACCCTAAGTGTAAGGTTGCAGTGTGCTTGATATCTTGGAATTGTTTTTACAGGTCTGGAATGTGACATTTTCAATGGAGAAGAATCAAATCCCACAATCCACGGAACCACAGGAAATTGTGATCACCGCAGTTGCACGGGTCACTCTTTTGGTAGGTTTGCCAGGTCCCGAAAAAGCCAAGGTTGGAATTGATCAATTAGTTGCTGTTGCTAAAAATGGGGGAAATGAAAAACTATTGCCTTTCTCTAAGCTTTAACATTTCTAAAGAAAAGGATTCTTACTTGTAGCACCTTGGACTCCATGTATCAAATATTGTTGTTGTGCTTTGATTATCAGTTGATCAATTAGTTGCTGTTGCTAAAGATATGGGAAATGAAAAACTATTGCCTTTCTCTAAGCTTTAACATTTCTGAAGAAAAGGATTCTGACTTGTAGCACCTTGGATTCTGTGTATCAATAATGTTGTTGTACTTTGATTATCAGGTGTGTTGGCACAGACCCTGTCATTTTGTGTGGCTATTTATCAGTAAAAGGTGTCTGTCTATTTCTCTCTTTCCTTGCTCTTGTTTGGGCTGTTTTCTCCCCTACTTTTGCTTTCTTCTTTTTCTCTCATTTTTCTTGGGTTTTGGGTCTTCTCCTTCTTGTTTATGATTAGTCGACCTATGCAAAATCATGGCTGAGTTTCCTGTTACATCCTCCTGGCTTGTGACAAAACACATGTGTTGATCAATGCTCGAGACATTGAGATCTCCACACACTGCCAAAGACTGATGAAGTCAGTGCAGATGTCATGATAGATGGTAAATCAATTCCAGACATCATGTTGTGTGTGAGTGGTCTCTGAACATGTGTTTTCATTACCCTCCCTACTGCTCCTCAATTTTGGATTTTGTTTTTCTGGCTGTGGCCAAGGAGAAGAAGAGACCACACTATGAGAAAGTGTCATGTCCACCCAAGGGGTGATGGCTCAGTGGTATCTCCCTGTCTGGGACCCTGGGACCTCATAGAAGGTCTCTGGGTTCAACCCCACTGGTGTGCAGGTGAAAGCCCTGCCGGTCCTCTGTCAATGAACTTGTCTTGAGGTGCCAACGATGTCTTGGTCAGGACTGCCATGGTGTTCCAACAATCATACCATCCATCCTACACAGTGTGGTGGTGGGTGCCGGTTCACTCTGGCAATCCTTATTTACCTTATCAACTCATTAACACCATGCTCACACCAGCAACAGAGTACATGTTGAACAACACTGACAATTCGTGAATTGAAGCTGAGAGGGAACCAACAGCCACTAGTGCACCCTCCATTGGAAGCTTGTTTTAACCTAGTTGTCACTGAATTCCAACTGAGTTAACATTGGGTTTTGCCTTGGTAACTTATCCTGTATAAGTCCTGTAGGTAGGTGGGTTTTGCCTTGGAAACTTATCCTGTAAAAGTCCTGTAGGTAGGTAGGATAAGCCTTGGGTGAACCAGCACCCATGGTTGTACCATGGTAAAAATTCCCAAATTCTTTTTGATAATTACAAATATCTCATGATTAAACTAAATCAGGGTCTCTAAGTTGAAATCTAACATTTTTTTGTGCTTAATATGGCCACTAAGAGGGCTCACTCCAAAGGGTGAATGTTCCAACATGGGTGCTGGTTCACCCTGACCTGTACCATAGGTGACTACTAGGTAAATAGATGCATCTAGATGGTCAGTGCATAGATAAACTTTAGTGGGTTCTTAGTAGGTAGTAAAAACAGAAACTGAGCTAATCACCATGGTTAACTAGAGACTGGAACTCAATAGAAAAGTGTTTTCTGTTCACCCACCATCCATCCTTCATGCTGCATGAGTGACTGCTGGCTGCTTCTGGCCTGAATTGAATAGGGGAAAAAAAAGGAGAAGCTCGTCTAACCAATGTTTTTTTTTCGGGGCCAACTTTCACAACTTCGTCAAAAAGGAAGTCGCGAGCTTTTATGGGAAAAAATGGGCTCAAGTTGCCCATTATGAGGCAAAAAAATGGTAAGGTCATCATATTTAGACATCATGGAGGCTTTGAGTACAAGGCAAAATTCTTAAAAAGTCCCCCAGTCTTGCTTGACATCCAGCCAGATTTTACTGTTAATGTTGTACATGGTTGCCAGTCCACCTACTTGAGTAATTTGAAAAAAAAGACACTCTGCACACAACCATCTACTTCTAGACTATATTAGTTATTAGGAGCGTTTATTTCTTCTGGCAAATTGTTTTTCAAAATGGCAGAAAAAAAATTATGAACTTAATCTAGCTTTGTTATGGTCATCATCCCTTGCTTCATTTTGGCTGAAATTTTTTACTAAATTTTTTGAGCATGTAAACTTTGAATTCAATACTTAATTTTGTAATCACATTTACAAATGAATAGATTAAACCAAATTTCTAACTAAGGCTTCCAAATAGTAGATAAATGCATGTAGAAAGGGCTTCAATTCTTAGAGTGAATCAAAGTTAGGACATTAAGTGACATGCCTTTTTGAGGGAGACCAAAAGTGGGCTTGCCAAGTTGGGGCCTATGCCAGGAACACCATAGGGTGGCCCCCATGTCAACATGGGTGCCACCAACATGAATGCCAATTCGGATTCAACTCTTGGTGTGCTAAATCATCACCTAGCACAAAGGTGTGCAAAAATAGGTTGAGGGTTGAAGACGGCCATGGGGTCTCTCTCAAATGAGTATCCGTGTTAGACTTGTGGTTGGGTTGTCGAACAAAGTCAAAGGACTTTGGGCGATGAATCCTTAAACCGTTTGGGAAGTCCACATCTGGGTTGAATCCCTCCCACCCAAGGTGAAAGGGAAAAAATTAGTCCGAGATTAGGATTTCAAATAGGTGACTTACTAGCATGTGGTTTGGCCAATGTGTAGGTGAATTAGAATCGTCTTAGGAGGCTAAGGAGTGTGAGAATGCTCTGAGGGGCATTTAGGGGCAGAAATTGGTATCAAAGTAGGACTCCAAGTGACTTGGAAAACGAAAAGCAAGATGGAAGAGGTGGCAACACTGGTTGTTGTTGACAAGGTCAAGCCTAAATGAAAATACAAGTCTAAAAAGGAGATGGAAAATGAGGCCATGGAGACCCCCATCCCAAAGCTCACCAAGATGGGGAAGGAAATGAATGCATTCCAACGAAAAGAAGAGCATATGGGCCTTCATCATGGGAGCAGAGTCTCCTTTGAAAAGAAAGAAAAAGAAAGTAAAAAAACAAGCATTAAAGCACAAAGAAAGGACTCTCTACCTAAGGAGAGAAAAGTCTAACCTAAGGGAAGAAGGACAAGGGGAAGCAATTAGTGGAAGGGGAAGATGGTCCTTTCAAGTTGCAATCCTCAAGTGAGGATAATTTGTTCATACCTTGGACTACCTTGGGAAGGTGTGGAAAGCCCAAGGAAAGATTTGTGCCCTCATATGAAGCTTTAGGATTGCAAAACGTGAACTATTCCATATGCCATGGTGACACCCATGTGGAATCCACCCATGGGCAAACAATAGCAGGCCCTTCAGAGGGAGTGGTGAATGTATCACTTCTTGGGGAGGTGACGGAATCAGTAAAATCACTTCAAGCCATGTTCTTGCAGTGGAATGAAACTCACCTAACCCTGATACAAGTGTTTGGCAAACATGGAGGTGTGTTGACCCACAGAAACAAAGTTTCGACCAACCTAACGAAGGTTCATTACTTCAACCCCTTCATCCAAAAGGAGTTGAAGGTATGATGTGTCTACTAATGGCTTGTCCAAATGGAAGCTTTCATAGAAACAAAATGTTATGTGTCAGATGTGGAATGGTTCCATTATATCCAAACATTGTTGAAAGGCCATGCATTAAATTGGTGGATGACACGTAAACAAAAGACATTGAACTTGTTCGACACTTTAATGTGGGCACAATTCAAATTATAGTTGAATGAAATTTTCACACCCCACCACCAAGTCCTCAAGGACGACATGGAGTTCTTGGAGTCATAACAAGGTGAAACGCCCAAGTCCCTTGCAAAATACATGCAAAAATTCATATAAAGGGGTGAAAATGTGGTCTTCAAACATTATCATCTTTAGGAAGGCAATGTCAAAGGAACAAATTTAACTTATTCTTACTTCCAAAAAAAACTACTATCACTTATTAGCTTTACTACAACTACTCAAGTAAGAATAAAGAGTTTGTGCAAAAAGAAAAAAAAAGAATAGGGTCTATCATTTAGGGATGTATACCTACCATCCTAATTGTAAGCCATTCCAATAGTGTAAGAAAAAGGAAGTATAGAAAGCAAACAACCAAGATAAGAAGGATTAGGAAGTAATTAATACCTTTTAGGTCTCTACAATACCTTTAGTGCATGGTGTCCAATGGGTTTGCAAGCCTTCCACAATTATTATCTAACCTTTACAACACCCAAAGACCTTCTAGGGGCATTGTTTACCATCTATAGTCCCTTGGAAAACCTCATCAACATTCCTTACTATCTATAGCTAATGTAAACCCTCATGGCTGATGCCTACCATTTGCAACAATCCCATTCATCCTATAGGCTTCAACCTTCAAGTTTAATCCCTTCCTACTATCATATATTGGATGATACTTTCATGTGGTAACAAGTGACTTCCTACTCTAGATATTAAAATGGAACATAAATTCTTACTACTTATATAGAAGAAAAAAAGAACTACTATATAAAATGTAACAAAACATTATGCACATTTAGAATATATTGCCTTCCTTCACTTTCTAGTAAAATAAACTTGCACAAAACCCATTGAAATCCTTCAACCATTTCCATTGAAATCACATTTATACTATATAATTCCAAGTTTCTCATCCCTCTTTAGTGTTACACATACAACATCTCTCCAAAAAAACCTTTCATAGCCCAAACTTCGAACTACATCATCAAATGGGATAAAATCCCCCCTACAAATCTTTCTCTCATCCTCCTTCACAAAACCACACAAAACCCACATTGACCACAGAAAATATGTCCTTATTATAATCCTTCCTAGAAATCTCCTAGGTGATTGAGTGGATTACAACCAACCACTCATCAACATGAACTAATTAATCTAATTAGCTTCATCCCTTTGGTAAAAGACGATAAGTTTACCACTAGTAACTAATTAGTTACTAGTCTATGCCTATGGCACTTATTAGTCTAGGGATTTTTTACCCCTTAACACTTCAACATGAAGCTAACCCTTGTATTGATTTTTTTTTTAAACATTCAAAAATGTAAGCTTTTTTGTGAAACCTTCAACCTTAAGCACGAAGCTTGGTGTTCCAACGTTGGTACACCCCAAGATGTGCCAAGACTTGATGAAGTTGGTGGAGTGCATGGAGGATGATGGTCCCCAACACTACTAAACTAACCCCAAGAATGAGGGTACTTAAAAGACAAGGCCAAATAATTACAACAAAGGCCCTTGGAACAAACAAAAATGGAATAAGACCCACTACCAAAGACAAGAACAACTTGCAAGTGTAAGAACATGTAAGGAAAAAGGTGAAGGGAGACATGTCAATGGTCAAATGCTTAAATTGAACTTCATGGTCACTTGGTGAAGGACTACCAACCCAAGCTCCCTTGGGTGAATGAAGTCCCCATCCAAGGTCGAAAAATCCTTTAAACGGGATTCAAAGCCAATGTAAATGCCTTAGGCAAAATCTCCAACTCATTGAAAGTAAATTGTATAGTTAATGATAAGGGTGTTTATTGTTTCTTAAATTCAAGAATGATGAATTCCTTCATGACTCCATAGATGACAAAATGTTTGGAAGTCAAAACCAAGGTAGATGACCCCATTTTGGTGCATATGACACAAGGAATGGCAAAGTAAACGCTTAGAATAGTGTTAGGAGTAAATTTGTTCACTAGAAGAGTTTGACTTTTTGAGAAGTTCATCCTATGTGACATAGATAGTTTTGAAGCCATTTTAAGGAACACAAATTTTTGAATGTTTACAAAATAGACTCCTTCGATAATAGACATAAAATTAAAGTTCGTGCCAAAGTTGGTTTTAAGTTAATGAACTTGAATGCAAAATATAAGTCTACATTGTTAGACATTAAGATAAACTTGGTCACTTTTACAAAATTAGAGCCAGCTAGGTTTTTAGTTTTATTGAGGCAAAGTGAGTAAAGGAAGAAGTAAAGCCAAAAATGACCTAGCATCTTCTCAATTGTATTTTAGATTCACTTAATAAATTTTTGAACATTTTGATGAATGACTTGCCTAAATCTTTTCCTCCTTACAAAAAGGTTGATCACAAAATAGAAATGGCACCTAGTTCAACACTACCGTCCAAGGCACATATAAGTTAAACCAAAAGGAACTAGAGGAACTAAAAACACAAATTAATGATCTCCTTAGTTGGGGTATATTAAACAAAGCATGTCACCTTATGGGGCATTAGTCTTGTTTGTGGACAAGAATGACAAGAATTTGAAAAGGTGTATTGATTAACCTTAAACAAAATAATTGTGAAAAACAACTACCTTCTACCCTAGATTGATGAATTGCTAGATTGGCTTAATGGGGTTAAATATTTTAGTTGAATTGATTTTAAATGGGGTACTAACAAATCCAAATAGCAAAGGATGATGTTGAAAGATGGCAAGGTGAACTAAATACAATTCTTATTAGTTCCTAATCATGTCTTTTGGGTTGTGTAACACTCCTCGACATTCACAACCTTAAAGAATTGAATCTTTCACAAAAAGTTGGATGAATTCATCATCATATATATTGATGACATCCTCATGTATTCCAAAGCCATGAAAGAACATATGGGGCACCTAAAGTATGTTTTGAAGAAACTAAAGGAGAATTAATTCTTTGCAAATCAAACAAAAAATGAATTTGCCCAGAAAGAAATGAACTTCCTTGGGCATACACCGTTGTTTCAAATGGGAATAAGTCCTAAACCAAGGAAGTTTGAGGCATAAAATACTAGCAAAAGCCAATCTCAAGCAAATGAATTAGATTTTTTCTAGGTTGGTGAATTTTTATGAAAAGTTCATCAAAGGGTTTTGCAAGTGGAAAAGCTCCTCTTAGATATCCTCAAGAAGGAATTGTCCTTTGAATGGCATGAAGAACAACAAAAGAAATTTGTGGATTCACCATCACTTGCTAAAATTTCTAGCTTTCACAAAATCTTTCAAAGACCACACTAATGCGAAGGACTTCACCATTGACAATGTCCTCATGCAAGATGGGCATTCAATAACTTTTGAAAATAAGAAACTTTTAGGGGCCCAACTAAGGTGGCCAACTCATGAAAAAGAGTTGTATGCCATGGATAATTGTTTAAAGACTTGACATCATTACTTCAAGACCCATAAGACGAAGATGTTCATGAACAATATGTCTTTGAAATACTTCAAGATGCAACCAAAGGCCATGTCAAATAATCGTGTCAAAATGATATTTTAGCATCAATGGATGTGGAATTGATGGGTAATTGCACACTATGGTCTACACAAAAGGAGTCAAACTTGGATTTAGATCAATTATTAAAAGTACTACAACTTAAAACTCATTTATTTTGAAAGTTTCTAAAAATTAAGTTTAGTTGAATTAAGCTTTGAAAATAAATTAAGTTAAACCAATAATGAATATCAAATTGTTTCATTTTTTTCTTTAATTAAATGAACAGTGTTCACATTACAAACACCCCATTTGCTAAAAATATATCCTTCTTTTAGTAATTCACAAACTACTTCAATTGTGAATAAATAAAGTCAACATCTTGCTCAACTATAGTTTGATTAAAAGTACGACTTTCAACAATTTGTTTTGCAAAAATAAGTTATTATATCACCTAAATGTACTATTGAAGGTTAAATGTGTCAATGTTAGATTATGAAAGAAATGTAAACAAATTGTGTCAAAAAATTTAAAACATGATTTATTATGTTTAAATATATAGTTGTATATCCAAATTTTCATCCAAAAACTCCAACTAAAAGTTATATTTCATGGTCCTTTTGGTGAAATATATTGTTTGATGACAAAACTCATGTTACAAAAAAATATTCCAATTTGAAATTGAATTTATTTTTCTAGCAAAAATTCCTCAACATTTCAATAGACTAAGATGTGAATCACTATTGATTACACATTTTCACCATTAAACCATTTCCAATTGTGTAATATGCCACATCAATTTTTGAATGCAGTGAAAATTACAACATTATGACAAGATTTTGCGTACACCATAGTGTACAACCACTTTAATCCACAAACCAAGTTGAGATAATGTGGTCCCGGACACCTTAAGTTGAAAGGGAGGAATATCATGAAAAAACTTCCACCAAGATTCAATACTTATGAACGATCTTTGTGGGCAAAAATAGCCTAGAAAAAAATATTATGTGGCAAATCCTTTCATGCAACACTACTTCATGGAGTTTCAAGCAAAAAAAAAATCAAGGGCATAAACTTCAAAGAAGGACTAGTATAGTCCAGATTTATGTGCCAATTGATAAGTTATGTTTTAAAATCGGGTAAAGTGAGCATGACATTCTAATTGCAAAACACCATGATGAAAAGGAGACAAGGGTGGCATTGGGGAAATAGTTATATTGGGTTGAAATGAAAGAGGATGTATACACTTCATGTGCATTTGTGTCAAATGCCAAAGCATAAAGTCCATTTGCAAAAAGAAATTTGGATTGTATTGACCTTTGCGGATCCCCAATGAATCATGGGAAAGTGTTTCCATGGATTTCATGACCCAACTCCCAAAGTTGAATGGGATGGATACCATGTTGGTGGTGATTGATCAATTTTCGAAATTGGCCAAAATGATGCTAACTAAAACAACCACAACCACCTTTGGTATGAGAAAAAAAAAATTGACATGTGGATGAAACATCATGAGATGCATAAATTCATAATTAGCAACTATGATGCAAAGTTCACAACTGGCTTTCTAGAAACATTTGTCTTGGAAGGTGGGGACGAAATTGTCATTTAACATTTTTCATCCACAAATGAATGGCCAAAAAGAAAAGGTCAATGGGGTGTTGAATTAATACTTTAAAAACTATGTGGGCAATCACAAGGATTGGAGCAACCACCTAGGCCTAGCAAAGTTCAGTTATAATTCCACAATGCACATAGTGACAAAGATGTCCCCATTTGAATTCATGTTGGGTAAAAATACCAAGAAGCCTATGGACCTAACCATTCCCATGGGGAGGAGGGATTATTCCAAGGAAACAATAGAAATGGTGAAAAGGTGGCAAGAAATGTACACTTGAGTCAAGAAGCTCCTAGAAAAGGCTTAGAAACGATATAAAAAACATGCCAACAAGACAAGGAGGCATGTGGAATTTGAGGTTGGAAAACACATGTGGTTGAACATCCACGACTTTAAAATGCCCAATGGATTGGCCCCATGTTTCACCACCAAATATGTGGGGTTGTATGAAATAGTTGCAAACCCCCAACCCAATGTTTACACATTGAAATTGCCAACTAGATTTGTGGCACATCCAACTTTTCACATCTCAAAACTAAAGTTGTTTCTAAATGATGAAAAAAAACCAAACCAGAAGCAAAAGATGTGACTGGAAGTTGATGTCATTGATCAAAGGTTCACTAACAAAACAAAAGGCATCATCCAAGTCAAGCATACATGTTTGCAAAACGAATAATATATGGTCAAACATAAAGGTTACCACCCCAAAGAAGCATACTAGGTGAAACCTTCATATTTGGACCACTTACATTATATGGTGGCCAAGTCCGAACAAGAAAAGGGGCATGAACTTGGAGTGAAAAATACCCAAAAAAAATAAAAATTCAAGAAGAATTAGCCCAACCCCAAAATTCTTAAAGTGTTGATGAGGGCATCAACCTTTTTTTAAGTGCGGAAGAGCTTTTAGAAAAAATAACAAACATCTAAACAAAAGATGTTAAGGGTTCTCACAGGTTTAGTCAATAGTGAAAAGGTTAAGGGTCAATAAAAGGAAGAAGTGGTTGGAAAAAGTAAAGAAATGCAACCAACAAAAATGGACTTGGGAGTTGGATTTGAAATTTAAAAATCTCTTAAGGTTTAATTAGGCAAGATTTGGGTAATGGTGCATGCAAATACAATAGTACACTCTCGATCGAAATAAGACTTTTCATGCATGAATTTGTGATTCATGTTTCGCATGGGAAAAAGGAACTCAAGTCATAGAGCCCAATTTGACACTATTTGCTGACATGTTTGTAACCCTTACTCATCATGGTGGTTAGGGTTGTTGAACTAGACCCAAATTAGACCCCAAGGAAAAATGAAAATAATTGAGTGGAAGACAAATGTGAAAGTTAGAATTGTAAACATAGAAAATGGCTATGTTTGAACCTTGGGTGCACACCCCACCCATGATTCCTCTTGTCAGAAACCAAATGAACAAGACAACACAAATGAAAATTTAGAATTTGGGGAGTAGTTACCTTAAAACATTGGGATCTAAAAGATGTGTGGGCAATAGCTGAAGGGTGAATTCTTTGGGAAACATCAATGAATGTGTTGATATTTCTAAAATGGGGGAGAATGACATGCCCTTTTAAGCGAAACCATGAGTGGGCTTGTTCAATTGAGGGCCAAGGCCCATGCCAAGACCACCATGGGGTGGCCCCCATGTTGGCATGAATGATGTGCTTTGAATGCCAATCTAGGTTCAACTCCTAATGCAATAAGTTGTTGCCTGCACAAAGGTGTGCAAAACTAGGTTGAAGCTTAAGGAGGGGGGTGGGGTCTTTCCAAAATGAATCTAAGTGTTAAACTTGTAGTTGGGCTCCAAGATGGAGTTGGGGGACTCCAAGTGATGAAGCCTTGAACCATTTGGGAAGTCTGCATCCAAGTTAAGACACTCCTATTCAATGTGGAAAGGAAAAGCATGTGTGAGACAGCTAGTTTAAGATTAAAATTTTAGATAAATGACTTACCGGCATGTGATTTGGCTAGTGTGCAAGTGAATTAGAGGGTTTACTCCAAGCCAATCAAAAGTGATAGTTCTTGAGTACCAATTAAAAAAGAAAATGGGAATTATTTTTTGAAAAATTTCCTTTCATTAATTAAAATGAAGCCAATAATTCCTGTGATTTTGGGGTGGGTGGTTTTTAGTGGTACCACCCAAGTATGGCTTCACCCAAATGGTAGTGGGGAACCCATATATTGTAAAAATATGACAAAAATTTTAAACATTTTCAAACATTGTAAAAACTTATTTTTGCCTAATGTCCCTTTAATGACAAGTAACAATGATTCTTGAAAGGTTACTGTCATGATCTTAGCTTTGGGCTCGCAATTAAGATAAGGGCTTGTAAAGGTGCAAGCCAAAAGTGAAGCCCAAGAATTGCATTTCATGCTTTCAGGAGTGTAGGAGAGGGTGAGGGAATGAACCCCCACACTCCCAAGTGAGCTCCCACTTTGGGAATTGGAGTCCCGAACCTTTAGAGGCATATTATAAAGGTCAAAACTCATTGGATTGAAAAGTTATTTATACCGTTGCAAAGCTCTTAGAGCGTAGATGTTTAAAATGGGCTTGCATGACCCATTTGTGTACTTAAAACATAAGTTATGGCCAAAAGAAGGGTCGAGGGTCAAATTGCCAATTTGACTCCCAACCACTAAAATTCAAGAATGGCCATGACTTACTTATGTGCAGGAGGCATGCCACATATGGTTGGAAAACTCTCAACAAGGGCTACAACTTTGCTTCAAACCACGATTCAATTGGAGGTCTTCAAAAGAAATTATGGGCCTCCAAAGTTGTGGAAGTCCCAATTTCGAGAATTTTAGGACTCTCAACTTGAGAATCCCAAGACAAAATGACATTTGGGTGCAAGCCCCGTGGCTAGGCACAGAGAATACTATAAGGGGGAAGGTGGTGGCTTCCTCCGAGTCCGGGCCATGGTGAGTCTTGTGAGTTTGTGTTTGCCCATGGCTCGTCCATGCACCAAAAATGCTCCAATTATGCACTAACCGACTTGTTGTTTGGTTTGTGCAAGTTCGTGTGGATAATTGACCTGCTTGTTACTCGTTCTAGTCCCCATCTTGGAGCTTTAACATGCCCTTCTACCCCCGAAGTGCTGCGAACTAGGGAATGTACCCTAACTCCTTATCCTTTTGTTGTTTTCACCTTTGGACTCACAATTGAGTTTATCAAGGAGGTTGGGGGCGTGTCAGCTACAATAATCTAAAATAAGTCATGAAATTCAAAAAAGGACTTAAACTCACCTTGCATGTGTCCATAATATAACACAATGATCAATTGCTTTCCAATTTGACCTTGTGTGTAATACTAAGAAACACCCCACATGGATCATAGTCTAAATAACAAAAGGAAAATTGTCCTATATTGAACTTGGGGCAATTTGAAAATGTTGATTTCAAAATGGGAAGTCAACAATTAGAAAGGTCAAGAAATCCTAAGAACTTACACTTTTTGGTTCATTTTTTAGTTGGCATTGCCACTAAAGGCAAATAACACATATGCAAGAAGCTAATATCCCAGCATGGTATGAACATTGTGGAAACAACCCTTCACAAAATACAAATCCCTTTTGATTTTTTAAAGCTACAGCTTAATTGCAAGCTTATGATATTAAATGACTAGAGGCCAAGCTCTTGTAGAAGCTTGCTTGCCCATAATTCACAAAATTCCATGCAACTTGCACAAGTGTATTTATAGCCACCGAAAATTTCCTAATGGCTACCACCAGTGGTTTATAAGGATGTCGAATGTTAATATCAAAGTCCAATGTGATGAGCACCAACCTTTTTCCCAATAACATCTTCTCTTTTTCTACTTTGTAAACATCTTGAACATCTACATACAAAATAGTCATCATCAATACCCAAAGTTACAATAGACCTTAATAATAGAAAAATGGAAACCACATATTCAAACCTTATGCTTGGCCATGGCTTTCCAAAATCATTATTTAGCCATTGTAGAAGTTCATTATTGATCTGCCTTTAATAGGAAACAATGTACACCATGTTCAAGAAATCCATCAAAACAATGCATGCTTATTTTTATTGATTCTATTCCTTACCTATGGTTGGATGGGATGAGAACACAAGAAAAGCCACAAACGTTGCAACTAGAGATAGATTGATTGTTGCTTCATATTGCGGCTTCACCATCTTTCTTGCATCAACAACTCTAACTATACATGTTATATCTGTTGTAGCAACAACTCCTCTTGCCACCATCTCATTACTATTGTTGTTCTCAAATCCCCCTTCCCAAACCTTAAAACACACTTATCCATGAAAACTTGCCAACAATGAAAACTCCAATATACCATAGAGGTCTATAAATATCTTCGTTAACCCTGTCTAATAGGGTTTGATAAGTTTGTGAGAATTTTTGGAGGACCAATGGGATTGCTAGAAAAAGACCATTTTTTTTCAATGCTGGTAGAATAGGGTTACATGTAGGCCTAAAGATTTATTTTTTTAGACCAATCAAATTATTGAATTTGGTGGTCTTTAATATATATATATAGAGAGAGAGAGAGAGAAAAGTAACAGTCAAAATGTGTAATTACTATTTATAGACAGGGTTCCAACAAATCTTTTTTCTTTCCTACAACCGCCACCAATTCAAGTCTTTAAATCTCATTTGAGGACAGGGCGATGTGACCTCATGAGCATCCAGTATTTCTGGAAGGCGCTCAAGGCCTTCTCCTCAAAAGACTTGTACAAACTTCAAGAGTGGCATCCCGGTGATCTTGAATATTACAGTGAGATGATTAGCCAGAATTATTGTTCCATAAATCAACAGTATTTTAGATTTTCAGGAATTTTTTTGGTGACTGGTCTTTCTTTTGTATGGAATTTGAACTATAAATTGGAAGATATCTGTCTTTGCTTTGAATTTCTTTCTTCCATCTTGGCCTTGCTGCCATTATCAAAACTGAAGCCTTCAGAGGTAGTGAAATAGCTATATGTTTTTTCACTTTTGTTTGAGGTGGATGGTGGGAATGCAACAAGTTAGCACCAGGTTATGAGGTGAAAATAATGAACAATAAGGAAGCCCATTGCATTATGTAGCAAACTAGATTTGTTCTTTACTACTTGTTAGTCCTGAAGCAACCGATGTGACCAGGTTACTTTCTTTTTCAATTTTCTCATGTAGCAGCAGGCAGCAAGCATCCGAAGATACATTTAGCATTAATTAACAACAGAAAAGTGATGACAAATTGCCCTGAAATAAAAATGTGGCAACATTTTCTCCAAAAAAACAAACTCTTGAATTGCAATTTTTTCTTAAGAACAAGGAATTTATGACAAAATATTTCTATTTTATTTTCTCTTCTCACCAAGTTGCAAAATTCACCACCAAAAACACCATTGGATGTGAGTCTACATTAATCAGATACTGATCTATTGATTCAATGCAAATTGTCACCCACCCCAAGTCTGTAATCTCTTGTTTTTGGCTTGAATGATGGTTGCAATCAGGTTGGTACTTGGTTTTCAAATGTACCCAAGGTTATTCAATATGACAATCTGCCACTAGGGTTGTCATTTGAAGCTTCACAAGTTCACAGAGGCATGTTTGCAATTTCATGGTATTGAGGCTAAGCAGCCAACCAATGAGGTTGGATCACAAAAAATCCTGCAGCTGCAACAAAATTCTAAGCATGAAACTATCCCTAAGTTGGCCTGCAATAAACTTCAATCTAGAGCCTTATATGCATCCAAATCCAACTTGAGTTTTGCAAATGTGTTATCAAAGAAGTGACATTTGTTTTTCTTCATCCGCTTGCAGATTAACTTCTCCATTATTGGTACCACATTCTACTCAAATGCTTGCAATTTCTAACAAAATTTTATTGTGGTGGAGCAGGGATTTGCACCTACAAATGTTGAAGTCATATAACATGCAACATGAGAATCATGCAATGCATGAAATGTGTGATTTACAACTGAATCATTCAACTGATAATGGGCATGGAATCAATGTTCCCCTTTGATCATGTTATTCTCTTGCCATTCAGTATAGACTGGAAAGTTCCAAACTTAATCAATACTTATTCTACAAGATCCTGAAGGAACCTCAAGTGCTTTGCAAACTATTGCAGCCACAAAACAACAATAGTTTCTCTTGTTGGAGGGTGTAAGACCATAGACATGATGAATTTACATCTTCAACAGTGTCTATGCAGGACATCAAAATTTCTTTTCTCTTCACTGTTATTCATCTATTTTTCAGAGTTTGGTTTCTTGGGTTTGGTTATCATAATGCGCAATTGATTTTAGCTTTTTTTCTCTCAGAACATGGAGAATTTGAAAAGCTTGAATTGATGTTAGAGCTTGTTAGAAACTCTCTTAAACCTCTGTAAGCTCCTTTGCCTCAATTGAAAAAAAACCTGTGATTCATGCGTTAGGAGAGTTAGCCTAAGTGACCAAATGTGACATATTGAACACTATGGCAAAATTTCTTTGTATGTGGAATACAAACCAGTATTTTCAACACACATAATGACCTCATGGGTAGGCATTCCATTTGGCAAAGTGCCCCCATGCAAGGGGCACTGCATGGTTATTACTTCGCATCTCCATAAACCCATACAGCAGGGGGCTGCAACCAGTACAGTGTGAAATTGCATTCCATATTTCCTACCATATTGGCCTGCCTTGATCATTATGCCAGGTAATGAATGCCCTGGCAAGAGGTCATTACAACCCAAGGCAAGAGCGCATTACACTTTGTGAACCAAATGTGGAGCCTGAGGTCTGGGGTGTAATGTCTTGCTGCAAGGGCATTACTCTACACAAAATGTTCGAGTAGAAAAAGAGTAGTCCTTGAAATTGTATTATTTACTCAATCCTTGGATATTTACTTTGTCATCATCTTCAACTTAATGCAAACTATTGCACATGAGTTTGGGCACTCTTTTGTAAATGCTGGTCTATTTTACAAATTCATTGCATGTAGACATAGAATAAAAGAATTTCTAATATTGTTGAAATTATGAGTAACCAATATATTCATGCCCAACTTTACATTGAGTGCGTGAACATGCTTCTGAATTTACTCTGATTATGCCATAGTTCTCTGAACATTGTGCCCAATCTTCATTTGGGCCTACTTAATTACACTTCCATCCAAATTATTGCATAGAAAGACCTTGCTTACATTATGCATTTTGCCATCTCATGGGTCTTCAAATCTAGCAATTGTAGGGTAAGCCCTCAAAGGAGGGGGGAGGGGGAGGTGGGGCACTCTTGAAGTAAGGGGCCCAAAACAAGGCAATAGCTGAGTTTAACCCCACATTTTTGAGAATCTCCCCCACCCATGGCCTTATGGGCATATAACCAAAGTTGGACACAAACATAATGATACATTAGTACATCAAAACAAAACATGTATGGCATAAATGACAAGTCCTATTCAATTATTAAATCATGAATTAATTATTATACTCTCTTATTCAACAGGTGATGAATTCATCACTCTATGGTGAAATATGACAAGTTTCTAGGACTTTACAATAAAATAGAACTCATTGCTTATGCCATGGTTTGGCATAGTGATGAGCCTAAACATATGTAGATCATGAAACAATAGGAGAGGGAGGCCCTCACACATCTTACTCGACTTACCTTACACCTATTACACATATTACCTTTGGTGTAAGGTAATAGGTGTAACACACCTCTTGTAGGCACAAGTTACCTCCTCAATTTGAGGTGCCCTCCAAATGCACTAGGTGCCCTCAAAAATTATAATCTTCTCAACAACACAACTGAAATATACTACCTATCATTCCTCTAAAAGATACTCAAAATGTATTTTGAAAATATTCACAAACAAACTTGCATCTTAGGTTTACCCAAACCATCCCATACCCTTCAAAATCAATAAATGATGTTAATTCATTTTGGTTAAACTTGATAGTGTGTGGTGAGTTCACTTCAAGGTCTGTTTATACCCTTTTTTTTGGGTAGATATGAACCGTTCAAGAAGCCTTACCATTGATGGAACAGGGAAAAAAAATTGGGGGTGAAGGGGAGCATAAACACTTCCTTGTAAGGTTGTAAATATGCACAAAGCAAAAAACTCACAAATACATTCCAAAATGCATTTTTCATATTTTGGTTAGACTTTGAGAAATGTAAATACCTTGGATATTTCTTTCCAGGAGATAGCCAAGTTTAAATATAAATGATAAAATTGCATCACTTGCAATTCCATAAGAAAGTATATATGCATTAATTACATGTGGTCACATGATAATAAAATCTCAATGGACAAATGATCAGTGGTAAAAGATCACATTGATGATGAAGTGGCAAAAAGGATGTGAATGCCAAGATTGCATAGCCACCTAGGGGCCATGATCTTTGCATGTTCATTTAGGGAATTACATCTTTTCCAGTTCAACAAGTTTATAATGCATTGGGAAAACTTGACTATTCAAATAAACTTACAAGATATTGCTTACAAATTGCTGTTATTCTATATGTGTTCGTTTTCCACGTTCTGGTGTACAAATTGGTCTTTTGTTTTTGTAGTTGTCTAGTCACCAAATGCTTACCAATAACATGTCGCTCAATGTTTTTTTTTTTTCCAATTTTGTGATGTTGACACAGCGGCAAACATCCACTAGGAGATTTAGCCACTTTTGGCAATAGACCAGTTATGAAAGTAGAAATTTATCAAAACCCTCTTATATCCTAGACACTTGCTTGAACAATGTGTAGAAAACATGACAAATTTTTAGATTTTTTTTGGAATCTTTTTTTTTTGTTGAAGAAGGGAATTTTCAACCAAAAGAATGAGAAATAAAATTTCTCCACGTGGCAAAAGTTTGCCACAAAAAAACCACTGATGTCACTAGTTGTTATGTGGGTGGAAATTAGATCGACTTGTTCACCCATACACACACCCAACCACACAAAACAAAACAACAAATAAGAGCACAGTCTATGCAAAGGCTATACTTCAAAATTCATCATTTAAAAAAGGAATCTAAAAATAATCATAAACAAAAAGGGGGTGTAGTTGCACCGTAAGGAGCAAACAGTGGCCCCTTAAGTGAGTCTTTAAAAAATAGTCGGGCTAGCCAGTCATGCTGACATGGCAAAAAAATATCAAGAAAAATATTTATATTTCATGATTTATAATTCAAAATAAGTTTTTAAAAAAATCTTACAACCCAAAAGAAAGTCTCATTATACTATTATGTTATTTCTTTATTAATTTTTTTCAAAAATGGCATTTTCAAAAAAAATCAAATCCTTTAAAAACTTCTTTGAACATTAAAAACATTGATTACATTGTTGTAAAATTGTTTTTGAATTTTTTAAATTCAAAAGATTGATTTTAAATAATTCATATGTTCTCATCATATATTATGAATGTTACTACCATAACACCTTGGCGGGTTTGACATAAATTTAAAATTTTGTCAAAAATTTTATAAATTTATTTTTTAATTTGCCAAATTTTCTAAAACTTTGTTGAAGTTGAAGGATCTCTGGACATCCTGAAGGGAAGAATTTTAAGTCGGGACACCTGACCACAAAAACAGTTCAAGTCATTTGGGGCATAGGAACCTTACACTAACTTCGGTGTTAAGTCTCAAAATTTTCAGAATTAAAAAGCTAGGCATTGAATCAAGAAACTAAATTTAAATTAATTATTTGACATCGTATGCTAAATTTGTTAAAATACTACAATATATAAATAACTATAAACCAATCACATGATAAATAACTATAAATAATTTACATTTACATAGTATTACACAACTTAAAATGAATTTACACAATTTTACACTTACACATCCAAAATTAGACATTTACACTTAAATAAATGTGGATGAGAGGTTTTACACTTATAGAAATGTAAATAAGTATGCTAATTATAGTTACACATAAGATATATTTAAAATCATTGTTCAAGTTCAACGTTGCTCCAAACTTAGTTTCACCCTATGGAAGGGCTATACATCATCCATTGAACAACCATTTTACTATTGATGGTGGGGACATTCTTAGTTGGCTTATTGTTGTGAAGGCCTAAATTTATTACTAAAATATTAGATTAATTAGGGTAAATACCAATGTTAATTGAGTATCAAAAATATCCTTAATATCACTTGGGTATCATTCAGATATCTCTGAATCTTTCAAGATATCATTTTAAGTGATACCCTAATTGAAAACCTGATCATCAGTTCTCACTTATATGATATGAATGGTGAAAACCAATTCAAAGAATATACATCATATATAGTAAAGGAAGAATGAAGCCTCCCCTAACTCCGCTCGGTAGAGACAGTGGGTACAGAATGGGAAGGAAATAAACCAGGAAGAAGAAGAAAAAAAAACCTTTGGACAAAGGATATGACTGACGTAAAGACTATATAAGGTGTCACGTGTGGTGCTATTGGGAACAAGAGTTTGGGGAACCTATGGGAACATATTTAGCGCACCATTGGTTGGTTTCAGAAACTGTTGTTGTGGACAAAAAGAATACCAATG
>Ga0116227_10002538_pt1 | contig 41298 bp, 27 predicted proteins | sample S1TSphgellanicum_FD_89693 | JGI IMG/M metagenome (GOLD analysis project Ga0116227, IMG submission 89693) | Host-associated microbial communities from peat moss isolated from Minnesota, USA - S1T2_Fb - Sphagnum magellanicum MG | ecosystem: Host-associated > Plants > Peat moss > Unclassified... | reverse complement strand
TTTTTAGTACAATGTCAAACAGTTAGATCTGAATTGCTTCATCAGACATAACGTCAATTGGGCTCTGGCCCGGGCGCTGTTTGGCCCACTTAATGACGCTAAATTGTAAGTAAGTAAGTAAGTCAAAGCAAGAGGTTAATGAACATCACTGATTTGAGGGGTTGCCCAATCTCCTTGAGTGAGTGTGAAGCACCGAGTGTGGTGAGGATATCTAGACATTGAGACTCCAGGTGTTGCTCTCTCCCAGATGAGAGATGGAAAGCAACAAGTCTTTAGTCTTGAAGAGTGAAAAAGAGAAACATGTGGCCAAATTTAGCCATATCTCAAAACTCTTCGTTTCTGTATCTGCACTAAGAACTCCCATCCTGAAATAAAATACGAAAAGATTTGAGGCAAAAAATTATGCCCAACATGCACAAACAATTCTTAAATTTGCTTTGAGTAGTGCAGTCAAAACAGTATTAAAATGATGGAAGGCATCACTACATGAAGCAGCACACCAAAGATGATATTTTCATGGTGAGCCTTCACTGGCAGTAGAAGAAAACTTGAGGTACAAACACAGTTCAAGATCGACAATCTCCACCTGCAGATGCAGACTAACCTGCACAAATATTTTGGATGAAGTATAGCAGTCAAACAGCTTGAAACTCTCATCAGTAAAAGAAAATGATTGTTTTTGATTGGCCAGCCATAAATGATCAGCTCAAATGGCAACATTTAAAATAGTCTCTCCCTTATACTATCCACTTTTTGTTGTTTATGGGTGGGGATGGGGTAACAATTAACACCAAATGTTGGATGTGATAAATACTTATAGGGGCCCCAATTGGGCATGTGGGTGGAGATGCTCTAAGCTCCTTAAATTTCTGACCTTACATAAGCAACAATTTGCAATAATCTCTTTAGCAGTATGAAGTTAGTGCCACAGAAATCTGCAATTCTTCTGAGAGCAAACTGCTTTTCACCTCCTTGTGCCACTAGTTTGGATAATTTGGTAATCTGCCGAACTTCTTTTGTCAAGATTACCTCTACATCCTGTGCCTAACATGGATTTGGAATGAGTGCCGAAAGCGGATGATCTCTGGCATGGAGATACTTGTCTACGCTCTCCTTGAGCATGTACCGATCCCCTTATTCAGCTGGTGAGGACTTCTACTAGCAACTTAAAAAAATAGTTTCAATAGTTTTCACTCAAGAAATTAAAGGTGGCTGCACTTTCTGGACTTTTTGTCTTGATAATTTGCATAAAGAAGCACCCAAAAGTTTTGTATACTAGCTCAACATGATCTGGACCTACTTTGGATGAATTTTTTAACAACCCTAATTGGAACTAAGGGGTTTGGTGACAAGCTAAGGGGTTGCAACTGTGTTCCAAAAATCTAGATGAGGTGAAGTCCATGACCATGAGCCATAACCAAAGTAAGGGTTAATGCATCATCAATCATTTTGACTACTTAGTTTAAGCATAATCCCCATTGAGCTCATTGTGAATTAGTTTGATGAATGAAATCTTTGAGGATATTAGGTGTGTAATTCCAAGTGGCTATTCCTTAACTTAAAAACCATGGTATTTCACCATCTTTTGCCTATCTGAAGTAAATATTGCTTAAGCCAATCCAAAAACCTCCAATAAAATATAAATCCAAGTTTGACAAATTGACAATATTTGACCTTGAGTATAGTTTTGATAGTGTTCTACATCCAGCTTCAAGTTTGATGAAATCTTTTAAATGCATTTTAGTCAATGTGAATTAGTAGGAAAATAATCTCTTGAATTCATTATCATTAGGAAAATGGATTGTGGACTTATCCAAAGTGAAATATGTTAGAAGCATCATAAAACTGAGGCATGTTGTGGACATTCAAGAAATATATATTACCGCTCTACGTCTTTTATTTCAAGAATGCCCCACCCTAAGGCACTACTTTACATGTAAAGACCTGCTCTTGTTTTTTTTAGTGTAATTGGAGGGCATGTTACCCATTGTATTTTTTCCTCAGCTGTTTGGGGCATTTCAAAAAATGGAACATCCACCATAAAAGAAAAGACATTGAACAGGTCTTTGTGCTTGGCCTCATGTGGGCGCTTATTCCAGTAAAGTGCATGGCCTTGGGCGTTTACCCTACACCAAAATCTTTCCAATGAAACGAACTCCAATACTGGACTTGGCCAGTGCTCGCCCAGGGAAGAACCCTGACAGAATCAGGGTTGAAGGGCCCATTCACAGGCATCACAATGTGAGGGCTATATTATCCAGCTGGATGAAGCCGTACATAATGTATCGTGCATCTTGTCATATTTGGATGCAAAATCAGCCCCGGGTGCTGATTCTGTACCAGGCTGCTGATAGTAAAGGGGAACTAGATCAAAAAGAGGCAGAATAAGATAGGTCTGCTTTTAACGACTTCACAGTGTCCAGTCCATCAGACATAATCCAATGAGGTACTGAAGGCAAATTGTCATCAAAGTCATTACCTTAAGGCTTTGCACTAACAACCTTCTGTCAATTTTGAAATGGTCCACTGTTGATTGCAACCAGGAAGATGAAACTTGGGGTGTTTTAATTTGAGTTTGAAAAATGGGATTTGAAATAATACAAGGACTCAAGGAGATGTAGTGAAGCAAAACATAAAAAAAATGTTCCTGTTTTTTGGTGAATGTATAGATTGTGGACTAGCACCAATAATTGTTTCAGTTATGTTCAAGGATATAAGATCAGCCGTTTCCGTTTCTGAATATAGTGTCGAATAAATGATACACGGAGCACTGGATGTCCAAGAATTTCATGAAGAGTCATAATGATCTTGATTCCTGGGATATTTTGTGCTCAGATGCTCTTTGGAACTTTACTATTGCTCATCACGATGTATTAGTGAAGACATCAGAGTGTCCCCGGCGGCTCAGTATGTGACCCTGCACATTATAATTGGATGAAAACAGATCAGACATGCTGGGTTAGCTCAGCAAAGTGGTTTTAGCCCATCATTTTTGCAGAGTCTCCTAAGATTGGTAATGGCTCTGCAACACTGATCAGAGTGTAATAAATGTGATAAGACTGCTGCTCCCTGTCTTTGATGAAAATTACAAATCATAATGATTGGTTCAGGTGGTTTGCCATTAGTAGTCTCCCACATATTTGTGGTCCTGGCTTCGGTTTCATAGGTTGGGGTTGCAAAAAAAGTAAATAACTAAACTTGGATATGAGAAATACTTTTGCAGGTTCGAATACTAAGCACTGCTGGGGATGCTCAATTGGTAGAACCAATTAACATGGGAAAAAAAACTTTTGTTCCAGGTGCATGTCGAACAGAGTCTTTAAAGATTTGTTTGACTCACAATGTGGCAAGTAGGCTACAAGTTACAATTTGTGAGAAGCCTTACCTTTCTTTGGAGCTTTTTTCTCAATGGAGAAGTGAAGAGCAGCAGACTGTAAAAGGAGCATTCCTTTCACAAGTCATTTCCTCACAATTATTGCATCAAACTTCAGGCACATGTTTCAAAACTAACATGTAAGTAATCTAACATGTCACACAGTGCAGTTCCATAAACAAACTTACAGCATCAACTTCAACATTAGGAATGAGAAAAGTTCTGGTTAGAATTTTGTGTATGTTCTGGCATCTTACCTAAGTACAAGTGAACAACCTCCAGTCGAGTCTTTGAGACCCAAAAATAATCCATTTGACTACCCCTGCTGTTTGCACCCTGCAAATGATCTACTTCACAAGGTTTCTCTCACTGGGTTAATTGCTCCTGTTTGCTCCTCTTGGACTCTGCATTCTGCAGGTAGGGGGATGAGAAGCAGAGGCTGGGGGCTAAGTTCAAAGAGCATGGGCCATGATGCAAGCCACCTTGTTTTGTTTCTGTTACACTCCCCACTTGCTGAAACACCCTACTGTTGATAAGTTGTAAGTTGACTGTGAAATTGGATCTGCAATCCTCCATGCTTCAGTACCAGTGTTGTAATAAGATTGATTTCTGGCTGTCAATTTCAAATTAAGAAAGTTGTGAGCACACCCACTGTTTGTAGCTCCCTGGTATGGCTATGCCTATCCCTAGAGATTGCTGAGGTTCCCACACATTGAGCTCAGTAAGTCATACTGTAGAGCTTGAAGCTTGGGTTCTTGGGACCTTCCAGAGTGAGGGAATCATCCTCCCTATGTACATACACTGCATTGTCCTTAGCCAGTTTTTGGATCTCAGCTGGCAGTTCCAGCTTCAGGCCTGTGCAGCCAACAAGGTTGAGCACTTGCAAAGCAGGCAAGCTACCAATTTCAGGGGGCAGCCGATTGAGCCTGGTGCAGCAATTGAGGGACAACCGCTGAAGCATGCGTAAGTTTCCAATCTCTGCCGGCAGATGTGCCAGCAGCTTCATGTAGTCAAGATCCAGGGACTGCAATGAAAGCAGATCAAAAATCTCAATAGGGAGCCTGGATAAGGAGGTGCATGAGTTCAATGAAAGCTTCTGCAGTGATCCCAAGGCACCAATCTCCCTTGGGAGCTCTTTGAGATCTGTGCATGAGCTCAAATTTAGCCTCAGTAGACCTGATAGCATCCCAATTTCCTTTGGCAGTTTCTCCAGCAGCTCGCAGCCAGAGAGGGACAGCTCTTCCAATGCAAGGAGTTTCCCTATCTCCTGAGGCAGCATTCTGATACCAGACTGCCCAAGATTGAGATGGGTCAGGCTTCGAAGTGATCCAATTTCTGCTGGCAGACGTAGCAGGCATTTGCACAGCATGAGATTCAGCTTCTGCAAAGTCACAATATTGCCAATCTCTGCAGGGAGGGTGGTGATGTTGGTGCATCCTGAGAGATCCATTTCACGGAGGCTTGCAAGCTGTCCAATTGACTTGTGTAGCTGCCGGATGCTTAGGCAATTCTCCAAGCGAAAACGTCGCAGTTGTTTCAATTTACCAAATGCATGTGTCAAGTCATGCAGCCTGTTGCAACCATTCAGGTGGAGCTCCAGCAGACCTACGAGTTGCAATATGCACTCATGCAATTCATCCATATTGTTGCACCCTATTAGTGTGAGATCCTTGAGCTGAGCTGGGAACTGCACACATGAAACCGAATTTATCCATAGGAAAGCTGTGACCAAAGTTTCTGTCCATTGCATTTCTTCAACAAAGCGCATTTTATGCTGATGATCCTACTTGGATCAATTCACTGTAATGTATTAACTCTTTGGGACATACCTTGATAGTAAGGTCAATCTCAGCAGCACGAAGGATGACCATTTCCAGCTTGCGCAGTCTCTCCATCTGGAAGGGGATTCGAACATCTGGGGCAACCTTGCTGCGCCCCCAGTAAAAGAACTGCAGCTGGCTCAAGGGCTTGTTGCAGTAGCCTTTGACACCTGTATCATGGAGGATCAGAACTCGTGCACCTTGCATTTTCTCAAGCATCGTGCCTTGCAGAGGTTCCTTGCAGCTTATTAGAGATAGCCCTTGTATGTTCTTTAGTTCCTACACACAAGCCAGTTACAACCCATGTCAGAGGGAAATTACTTTAATGGTATCTACATTCAGATGGAATACTGAACATGTGCTAGTTTTCAACACAATGCAAGAAAGTGTGGTCATTGTATAAACTTGTGCTTCAGCTAATACAAACCCTACATTGAATCTACAGTAGAGATCAATACAGATTCACACTATGGTAGAGATTGTGGTACTAGATATCTAATGCTTTGGTTAGTTTCCAGTCATAACCCAAATGGACAGATTTTGCAACCAGTATGGTACCAACTTTGGGCAATACATGAAATTCTGTTGAAGGCAAACTGAGACAAATCTCTGGTACCAACAACAAAGAGATGCAGAGAAACAAACCATGCCAGGGCCGTCCATTTTCAATCTTTCTGGTAAGTGGGTCTGATCCTCTGAACAAACACGATTGCCTTGAGCACGCCTGCAAGCAATGGCATACAGCAACTCGTGCATCATAACCATCTCTGATTTCCAGGGCCTCTCTGAGTAGCGAGTGTACTGGGCAATGCCAGATGTACTTTCAGCATCCTTGAGCTTTGCATTGATAAGAGCCTGGTCCACTAGAGTGTCCAGCTGTGGTTTTCCAACAATGCGCTCAACCGTCCTCCAGTCCCAGCCACGGAGAAATGCAGCAATGTCAAGGAAGGCTTCCTTTTGGGCTGGACCTAGCTTCTCATAGATGACCTACATATGTGAAAAACTAGTTAACATGAGTGTGATCCAATGCAAGCAAGTGCTAAAACATATGTCAAAGATTGGTGAAATTTCAACCAAAACCGGAACAAACAAACCATGCGCCCAAAATCAGCTTCTCAGAGCCAGATACTGGGGCAGAAAGATCCTGGAGCCCCTGAAGATGCAGATGTGCTGAAAGCCGTACCAGAAGCTTTGCAAACATTTGATCTTCAGATGTATCCATCTCTTCTGCAACTTGCTTCATTCGTTTCCCTATAGCAGTCCAATTCTCCTCATTGCGGTTGGCAGGATTGGAAAAGTAAGATCCTATGACCTTAATGGCCATAGGAAGACCTTCACACAAGGGAAGGAAGTGATTGGCCAGATCCCCATACTTGGAAAATATCCCATTGATGGAATAGAGGGTATTGACAGGCTCTGAAGCAGCATGAGAGATAAACAGAGCTTTTGCTTGTTGTGGGGCCAGGCAAGGCAGCTTGTAAGGCAAGTAGTGATAGTTAGGCATTGCAGGCCGACAAAGCTGATCAACTCTGCTGAGAATAGCAAGAGACGGACATGTGATGATAACACAGCTGTTTGCAGGAAGGACTTTGCCCAAGCTGTGTGGGAAGAGCTCCCCTACCAATCGCACATCATAAAGATTGTCGATAGCTATGCGGGCCACCTTGTTGTTCTGCTTTAGCTTTCGCAGCTGATAAAGAAGTGCACTTCTACCTTGTGCCACACTGGTAATTTCCTTCTTACCACCTCCAAGTTGTTCTAAAAGTGATGACTGCATCTGGCGGAGATCCTCACCTACCTCAATGGATGCAAACAAGCGCTTCTCAATTCTTTCAACCTTAGTAACAACTTCATTGAGAAGAGTTGTTTTCCCAAGACCAGCTTGCCCATGAATACCCACCAGACAGACACCATTCTTCTTCACAAATTCAACAATAGTGGAGACATGCTGTTCCAACCCCACACTTACGGTGTAGAGCTCCAGTCCTGACCTTCGGTTTGTAGTTCCAGGGGGACTAATGGGTTGTGAAACCCGGTTCCCAACGGCTGCAAGAGTTGCAAATGTGAGATTATCCTGCAAGGTTTTGAGTTCTGCTATTGAGTTCTCTATCTGCTCCTTCACAGGTGAACCAGCTGACCGTGACCCAAAGCACAAACATCTGTCACATGCAACCAACACTCCACAAGTAATGTTTTCAGACATTTGCCATGGTGCAGCTTAGAAACAACACATGGACCACAAAACCACTGAACATTTGAGAGTACCTACAAGAGTGCTTGTATTTGGCCACTACTCATGGATATTGTAGCAAACCAGCTCATGTCACAGCCTGATGTGAGTACTGGTCAATAATATCTTCCACAGCTATCTACACATGGGCCACAGGGATCCAATGTGTTTCAGCCTTGAGCTTTCAGTATGGAGCTTTGGCAGGCAAATCCTTATGGATTCTTGTTTGAAATACCCGAATGAGGAGAAATACTTATGCAAAAGAGATTCACCTATGCAATACAACTAGATACATGATTTATGTGCTGAAACAGATAGATACTCACCCCCGGTTTTTGGACTTCATATGTCGGATCACTGCACAACAATACAACAAAGTGCCAGCTGCAAGCTTGTAAATATCGTTGTCCACCTCTAGACAAAGCTTCAGTTCTTCGAGCTGCTCAGCAATGAAATCAGTCTGGGCCTTAAAGCTCAACCATTTGTCTCTAGCACCTGATCTTGCTTCCCCCTGACAATATGAGCTCAGATAGCCAGCTAATGTGAAGGCCAGTCCAAACCAGCTCATGTAGCCAGTCTCTTTCAGAATGTCCCAGTGCAGAGTCTCAAAGACAGCACCCAGGTCCTTGAATGCAGCATCTGAAACCTGTGAAAAAGACCAACAAAGCATCTTCATAGAACCATCAACCAAGAAACAGACATCCAAAGGCTTCAGTTGCTTGCCATGACTGGCATTAGCATGACCAGAACCACATGTAAAAAACTTGAAATTCAGAAGAAAACACACGAAAAACCAAGCATTGCTGGAGCATTCTTTATACATTGCATGCTGATCAGCTTATGCATCAGAAAAGATACAGATTCGTCTTCCAGTTCCATTGATAATCCAAAGTCCCTACCTTTCTGTAAAGATCCTCCAAGCGAGCGGCTGAGGTCCGCAAAACCTGGTCTATTTGTCGCAGCTCGTCAGCGGTAATTGATACACTCACGTACTCCGGATCTGTCTCCATTTTGTCTGTCAGTCAGGAAGACTGTCTTCTATCTACCGGCGCTTTCACACCCGTAATAATGCTCCTTTCTAATAGTACTCCATCGCCTCTCTCTCGGACTCACTCGCGATGCTGTTACTTCCGATGACGGTAGGATTGATGCCGCGAAACTGAAATCAAGCTTCTGGAAGGAAAAAAAAGGACCTGGAGTTTGAAATCTTTCGAGCTCTTATGTCCAATCCGAGGATTGATTGCTTGGAATTTGGTCACGGATGCCGCTGCAACCAGCTCCTCTGACTTGCGTCCGCCCGCGTCTTCAGAGGCCGCTCAGACTCTCGGAAAAACGCATAGAAGTCTTCGCCCCCTTCACAACCTCGAGAGTCGCGAGCTATTACGTCTACTACTACTCATTGTAAAACCCTGCAGGTCTTCCAACCCCGTCTCCTCCTCCTCCTCCCGCCACCCTCCATTCCACATTGTCTGTCGTCGTCATCGTCGTCACAACAACTCATAGCAACAACCACAGGCATACAAAATACACAAATAAAAACCCGGCGGAGTGGAGCAAAGGCCTTCCTTATTATTGCTCACAAATCCAAAACCAAATCTCTAACTCCACACCCGATATACAAACCAAAAAAAAACTACACAATCACTCTCAGGTCGCAAAATACTCTCAAACAACACAATCATTCAGACTTGCAACTCTAAATATGGTAATGAAGTCCAAGACGTCCCCCCCAAAAAATAGCAAAAAATAACCGTGGGCCACCACACGAAACAAAAGATGCAGCAGCAGCAGCAGCACCGCAGCAGTGGCGGCTATCGAACCACAATGCGCACTTCATCAAAGGGACCAAAGAATGTGGAGAGAGGGAAGACGAGAGAAGGAAACGAGAGGAAGGCAACAAGCAGCGGAAACAAGGTGATCTTCCCGAAGGACCGTGTACCTCGGGAAGTGCGCGCCAGCGAGCATGAAATTACGGCGCGCCGGCGTCGTCGTCGTCGTCGTCAGGAGAGAGAGGCAGGCAAGCAGGAGACTTCTTTTGCGATGGAGGTTTTTCTTTTAACATTCATGGGGGCAGGGCGTGGGGGCAGGCGGTGGAATTGTTTTTCCTTTTTCTTCTCTTGCTTTGGGGGCGGCACTCGGGAAGGGGGAAATTTATTGCAAATCAGCTATTATTCTACCTAATTCGGTATGGGCAAAAACAATGGGCCCTCCTCCTGGCTGCTTGTTGAGTCATCTCATGGGCTGTCTGAAAATTTCTGTTTCTCACTATTTTTGCATAGCGTAGAGCCCAAGGCGTAGCCGTTGCCTTTGGGCTTTACCCGAATAAGGGCCCATGTGAGGCGAACCTAAGGCAGGCACAATTCCACCGCCAGGGAATTCACAATTCACTGCTGAGGGCTCTATGGACCACAAAACAAACCTGCTTCAGTTTTTGTTTTAAAATGTTTCCTGATGAGAAAAAAGTTTAAAAGAAAGACGCGTGTTTTGAAAAGTGGAATGCCCACAGGAGAGGGTTAGAGGCATTTTGCTTTTCGAAATGCTTGTCTCCTGGTGGAGGCAAAATTGGGCTCTATAACATAACAACGTCCAAATACACTAAAACCCGGGACCAGGCTTCTACAGCCTGGGCTAATACAACATCCTAAGATTGTCAATGTGTACCTATTGGGTATGGGAGGCCTGGGGAGACAAAACTCCTTCACCAATTTAGGTCTATAAAGTAAAATGGCAGAACACAATTCCATCAAATGAAATCCTCCTTCTCGCCAAAGATGCATGTTAGGAATGGAATGGATCATATGTGTGAAATTACTCTGGTTTTCTCTATGCAACAACTGGGATGGGTGGTAAACATATAAAGAGAAAGGGATGGGGTTTGTGGCCATAACATACAATTTGGCCAATTAATCTGCTGATTCAATTGTATGTACATAATAATAGTTCGAACATCTCACATAATCTTGTCTGGCACAGTAAATGGGAGTGGTAGTAGAAGTAGTAAGTACTATTGGTTCTTGATTGTTGGTGGTTTTTGCATCATCATTCTTTCTTGGGTCAATGTTTGATGAGGAAATGAGAAATTTTGTTTCAAATGCATTTTGGTATCTTTGTCTAAGTTTGTGCATGTTTTAGGGTCAGTTATTACATGGGTTTATGTTGGTGTTTTTGGATCAATCCTCTTTGGATGCCCTTTAATTGATGACAGGGACAATTTGTTGGAAATGCATTGTGTGTGCATGTGTGTATTTGGGATTAGTTATATTACAATTCACATGGGTTTTGAGATGAAATGGAGTGAGTCATCATCAACATTGTTGTGTGACATGATTGATGAAAGTTGGCAGTTAGTCTTCTTTGTTTTTCATGTGTTTTGCACTTGTTGGTGGTTTGACATTAGTAGTCAAAATGTGTTTGTGTGTGTATAACATATTTAGAATCTAGATAGAATGGGATATACAACAAAATGAGAAGTGATGATTGTGTAGCATGATTGATGAAGTTATACCCTACATTTTTAATTATTGTGTGAAAGTCATGCACCCCACACCACTTTTTTTCTATACTTTGGATTGGATTTCATAGCTTCAAATGTTAGCATGGATAAGGTACAAACATGTGGCCAGATTGGGGAGGGAATCTAATACTGAACTTTTCAGCCATTTTTTTGTTAATTGATTTGAAGCATATGTCATGTTCAACATTTTTCTATGAATCAATCCTGTCATGGAAAACCCTTTTATTTGTACTGATCCTTAAGCATATAATAACTTATACAATGTATCTCAAGGGATACAAGTTGAATGCATTACCTTTGCCTACAAATTGAAAGCCATTGTGTTATCTTCAAAGTGTCAAAACAACTTTTATTATACGTAAATCAAGTTCAATACCTTTGAAAGAAAGTTGGAATGCAAAAGATACAAAGTGTGGAGACAATGATGGTTGTTGGCCAACATTGGGCATGTAACAACTATAAGGTTAAGTTCTATCACTAATGACCATAGGCAATAACTTAAGCATGTCTAGATTTGATGGAAAACAAAATGAGGTTAATCAATCTTGACACAACCCAACATATGGTTTTCATTGTACATGTACACATCTATTAGATGTTGACGAAAGATTGTTCAATTGTGAATCTTTTTCCTTCAACTAAATAGCTACAACATGAATGGTGGATACTTGTGAAATCTACATAATGTACCCATCAAAACACATGTGTTGATGGCTTTGGATGTCATTTTTGAATCATTATTCCAATGAATAAAAAATTTATGAACATTTTGTAAGGTTTAGGGTTTAGGACTAGAACATACATGATAAGAATGAATATTGTCATAAAGTCATAATATTGTGAACATTAATTACATCATATCAAATAATATAATTTGAAAAACACATTGACTACTCTCAATTACTTCCCAATGAATTTCAACAATTCGCAATAATAGAAATAGGTATGCATGGAATAATGTATTCAAAATTTGGAACCAAACTTAATGCAAAAATGGTTTTTTTTCTTGAATTTTTGGTCACATTTCTACAAATAATTGAAAGACAATTTCATCATGTATTTCATATGTTAGAAAAAGCCAAGAGGATTCAATCATGACATTGAATAGCCTTTCAAAAAAACAAAGCATGTAGAATCCTAATAGTATGTTCATGGGCTCCACTTCATTGTTATATTCATAAAACATCAATCATAAAAGTGAAAATGACTCAAACTTTTTCAACCAATTGGGTGATATTGCAACAATTCATGACACAAATCACAAATGAAACAAGATATTGAGATAACTTACATTTTGCATCGGCCAATCCTAGTTAGATCCTTCCATGCAAAAAGGGGACTCATGAATGTTTATTGCCACTTTGCATTGGCTACAACAAAAATGTTTTTTCTTGTCAAGAATGTTGTTATAGTTTATTAGTTCAATTATTTACTATTTGTGATTTGATTTTAGATTGTAATCTCTTGTTCTAAACTACAATGAAACAATTATAAATTCAAATTTGATATATTTTTAATTTTCATCATTTTCCTATTAGCTTTATATTACCTTTCATTCCAATCCCAAAGGAGATGCACAATAATAAAAACAAGACTCTTGAAAAAAAATTTGACATAAAAGACCAAATTTATCCCCCCAAAAATAAATAAATAAATAAAATTATATATATGATGGACCTTTTCAAAAAAACCATGAAAAGAAAAATAAACTTGTAGATTTCATCTTTATTATTTTATGCTTACAAATTATATGCCATTAATTATTGTTGAGAATATTCAATCGATACAAATGGTCCCATACATCGATGTTTTTGAGTGAAAACCTTTGTAGCACAACAAGTTGTAAATCAAATTTATCATATTTGATGGAGAAAAAATCATATATATGTGCTATATGTGAATTTTGATAGAATGTTTATGTGTTACATTAAGCTTTGGTTTAGAAATGTCAAAAGTTAATCATGATGTGATTGCATTTGTTGTGAAATTTTTGGGTGTTGACTAATAATTAAACATATCAATCTTGAACTTTTTAAAGTGTTTCATATTCTCAACTAAACCTTGATGATACATTTAAAAGTTATTTAAAATGCAATCATTAAAATAACTACTTATGTTTAAAATGAATATTTTAATCTAAACACAATGATAATGAATAAAAAATGATGTTTTGTAAGATTTTGGAACTAGAAAAACATTTGAAATATCATTTTTTGGTCATGCCTTTTTAAGAACATGCTAATGTGCAACAATCAAAAAGAAAGTTTATTATGGTATATGTAATAAAGTTATTTGTAAAATCCCACAAATTGGGGATGAGAACAATCAATTTCACCAAAACAAATAATCAAATGACAAAAGTGAAAAAAAAATTTATGTAATGGAAACATGGAAATAATTAAAACTACTTTTGGTTTCAAGACTAGTCCAAAAAGGATTTGGCTTGTATTTTATTGTTCAAAAGGCAAAGCACCCTAATGGCCTCCTTTTATGTCTTGCCTTTAGTATCTTTGACCATGAAATGTATTTTGCCATCATTATCACAAATAGTAAAAATTTTAAATTTGTTTCATATATCAAAATTTGTTGTTCATGCCCCTTTTACACTGGAGACCAACCTTTTTTCTTTTTTCCAGGAAGTGCCCACATGGCTATAGGAATGTTGGATTGTAAAGTCCAAGTGACTATATTTTAACATTAGTTGTGAAATTAATTGGCTATCAATTGTTGCACAATGTAGGACAGTGGCGATGGTTTTGGTGTTGCAATGAAATTTAATGGTGATGAGATGCAAATAAAAATATATATGCCATTGCTAGTTACAACTCAAATTTGGAAGTAGACATTAAGCTATTAGAAACTTTGGGAATGTGTTATTTGTGCCTGCAGTGCCTTGTGAATGTGAAGTAAATTAGCTATCAATACAAAATTATCTTCAAGAAAATTTTGTCCAAGAGTCTCATTTATTAGAAATCCATATTTGTAACACTAAAATGTTACAATTTCATTAGGCTTATTAAGATGATGGAAACAAGAACGCTACAAATAACTTTAAAAAATCATCTAATTTTCAATATTGCAAGAAATTAACCAAGTATGAAGGAGTTAGCAACTGGTTTGCCTTAAAAAAATTAGAGAACAAGTCTACATAAATATCATCTACAAAATATCACCATAACAATATGTTGTTCCTATCCAAACATCAAATGCAATAACATATGGAAAAGTTTCTAAAGTATAAAATTTCTAGTTATACATGCCAACCATTAGAAATAAGTGTAGGTCTAAAGTAACCCGTAACTTGTTTTTCATAAATGTTAAAGATGAGAAACAACACTCATCCTCTACACTACCTAAAACATGAACGATGGCCATCTCTACTAATTTAAGATATTCAAGGAATGAATGTGTCAAAACTTAAGATGCATTGATGGTTTTCCAAATGTGAATTAATGGATTGAGGACAAATGGTGGTTCCATGGCAACCTTGGAATTGTTTTTCATATAGAGCTTGAACATTCCATGTTGAAACGATTAAGCAAAGGAGGAACTACAGATCATGACTCACCACTACCCATGATCTTTGGTACACAATACCATGCCTTTAGCACCTCTAAGTGTTTCACAAAGTTGGCCTCACATTCAGGCTATAACCAATACTGAGGATATACAATGCCCATGGCATCAAGTAATGCACACTAAAAGAAGCAGTTATCTAGCTCACTGATCAATTGGGCAACTGCACTTATGGACCAACAAAACCAAAATTAAAAAAAATTAAATGTGCAAGAAGCCCATAATTCACAACAAATCAAGTTTTTGTACGCTCAAATAACATAAAAGTAAGGAATTAGCAACTTATTTAAACACTTAGATTTCACCTTGGAAATTAGAATTTGGTAAGAATCTTGAGTCACAAATGTCCACTGTTTTGAAATTGGATCCATGTGCATGGCCTCAATCTTCTCATTGTTCATATTAAAGGCTAATGTTTCATTGGAATCATTTAAATTTGCCACCCATTTCAAGTGGATGTGTTCATGGGTGCAATCCAACAGAGCCCTAAATGCTTATAACTCATTAATAGAAAATGAAAAATCGTCATTATACAAGGTATGAAGTTCCTTTCGGTAGATCTTTATAACATCAACAAGATCATAAATGAAAACATCTTGTTGTTATGCAAATTGTACAAGAAAATCAATGTTTTTTAGCAAAAGAATGATGCAAGACATGCCTGACATGTAAAAGGGATCAACAAACAAGATTAAATTTGCTTGTAACCAAGAAAAATCTAAACAAAATGATTAATATAAGCAATTTGATTAATAGGAATTAAAGACGAAACATCATATTAGATTGATTATAACAACATTAGTGTGGATTGATCAAATTGATCAAAACATCAAAATATGATCAAATTGATCATAAAATAGGATTATTATAGATTAGATTCTATAAAACAAAAACCTCTAAGACCAATTTGATATTGATTAGAACAATAAGAATAATCACATTGATTAAAGTAAAAAATCACATTAGATTTTGATTACATTGACCAAAACAACAAGATCAATTTCCATTGATTAAACTATGTGATTAACTAGACTTTGCAAAATAAATTTGATGTTGATTATAATTGCAAGATTAATCACATTAATTAGAGCAAGTCACATTAAAATTTACATCATATTGCGATCAGCTTGATCAAAATAATAAATCTCTATAAAATTAGACCTTACAAGATTCTACAAAATTAGACCCTATAAGAACTATCATTATATTCTAATCAATTTGATTAGAATAACATGATTTTGTAAAACTAGAACCCATAAGAGTTTGCTTGAAAAACTAATCACCTTGATTAAAGTAATAAAACACTACAAAGCTGGACCTTGCAAAATGAAGGCCATATTGATTAGAACAACAAGATTAATGACACTAATTTTTGTGCCTTATGATCTACTTACCCCATTAGCCCCCCAAAAAAGGAGCTTTTGAGATATAAAAACATTATTCAAGCCCCCTCCCTTTAGCAATGCCTCATGATAACAATAGTTAAATTGTTAATTCTTATTCCATCAACAACCCTTTGAGAGAAATCAACATGGGAACTTTCACCCAATGTTGCATCACATATTCATGTATGGAGATCCAACTCCCATTATCCATGGTGTTCACCTCATCACACATAAAAACCACATATATAGTTAACATAAAAAACCTTGGTTAGAATCACATTAATCACTTGAGCAAACATAAATTCAACCATTATCCAACTTGAACTATCTTATTAATGCATTTTTGGGTTATTAGACACACTGATTCAAATTATATAGCCTTCTTGTTTTCATATTCTACCATAGGACGACCCTTATCCAAGATTTGGAATAATGTTGCAAATTGAACTTTCTTCCTCTTTGACTCCGAATGATTGTTCTTGTTGATTTGTTAGAGGATAGTAGAAGGAGCTTGGGCAAAATACAAAGTTTGATTTTTTTTGTGTCTACAAGATTTGCTGTTGTACCAATCTCCTTTCATGATTTTCAACTTTGGAAAATCCTTCTTTGCATGCCTTCCACCCACCTTCATGTTTCATCAATGTATCCCATTTAAGAACAAGCAAACAAGGCTTCTTGTCAATTGTGTTGCATACCCATTTGACCATATGAAATTTGCTATCATTAGCAAGGACCCCTTCAACCTAAGGTAGTTTTGTAGCCCATTCAAGTTGAAACTTTCATGTATGATCATATAAAATTTTCAGCTTTTTTGTTGCAGGACAGGTAACAAGGTAGGATCTAAGTTTATATCAAGCATAACATTTTAATCGATGACCTTTTTTTACGATGTGGGCAAATCAACATGCAAACTATTACCACTCAAATAAGGATGTGCATATGTTGGAAACAAAAAGGTTGCATAAAAAGGTAAGTCAAAAGGAGCTATAAAAAAAGGAACTATAAGAGCTACAACAAGAGTTACAAGAGGAGTCATAAAAGGAATTGTAAAAGAAGTTGTTATAAAAGAAGGAGTTGAAAGAAAAGGAGTTGTAGAAAAAGGTAATTGTTCAAGAGAAAAAAAAGTGAGACGACCCACCGAGATGTTGTGACTCAGGAAATGACAAAGGTTAGATGACCTAGGTTGTAAGAAAATGTGACCCAAGATGAATTGGTCTAGATAACTTTGATGATGGACCATCACCATTGGAGGGCAACGACATGGAATTGCACATTAACCACAAAAGGTTTTGCATTCGATATTTTTTAGTACTAGAGAGAAGTATTGCGACAATGCAAGTTTCAATTTAGTGTTGGTCCTCACTACTAACTCCAAGGATTTGTGCTTCATGGTCTTACTTACATGCAAACACAACACATATGCACAAGCACAAACACACAACTATGCAATACATAGCCACACAAGAAAGACGCTACAAAAGATGAAACCAAAGCACAATAAATTACATATAATTTAGAACCCTAAATGCATTCATGATTTAAACCCAAAGAGATGGAGATGAAAACACATTTTATTCAACTTGAAAGCAATGTCAATCCTCCAAAACTTGAACAAAGAAATTGACCTCACTTTGGAAGAAACACTCTTCATTGTGCGGCATCATTCCATTAATGCTCGTAGCCAAAAACTTCAAAGCACCCCCACATTACACATGAAAGCCATTAAATACTACAATTTATAGATTTTTCCTTTGCTTAAACTCTTTACTGGAAGCAAGCGAGCGACCATCACTAGTGAACAAGTTCACAATAGTAGAGTTATGATGACAAAGGTACATGTTTCAACAAACTTTTTCTTGACATTAAACCTTAAACCATAAAATGCGTTGGCTACACTAATGATCACAACTCATGCAAGATGGTTACATCTAGCGATGGTGATGGGGCAAATATGGCTACATCTAATGGTGATGATGGGGCCAAATGGCAATTGACAATAACAAAGGATAGAAACTAGATAGTGATAGGGTCAACCACATCCAAAGCAATCTAGTTTTGTTGGTGAACATTGACTAGTGCTTGAATTTGGCTACTAGACGTTATTTTTCCCCCCTTTTTTTGCATGTACTTGTTGCCAAACAAATATTTTTGGTGCAATTTGGCTATTTTTCACTAGGAAAAACAAAGTTGTTAAAAATTGAAAACCCATAACCATTGAAAAAGAAGATTTGCTGATTAGAGGAAAAGGACCATTAAGGTATAAGTTCATTTTACATAAAGCTTGAAGGCTTAAGGGACCAAGGAAATGGAGGCAGAGATCTTGGTATGGAATCTTAAGTGGCAGCTTATGAATAATATTTCATGGTCTAACAAAGGTTAGGCCAAGTTCACCTCAAAACGTGGCCTAATAACTGTCGTTAGACCATGATTTTATAAAACCTCCATTGGTTGAAATTTATTTTAACATTTTGTTTGGTGGGCACAAAAGTTGGTTATGCCATGAGTTTAAAAATTCAAAAATTAAAAAAAAAATTCAATTTTTTTTTTGAGGCATTAACTACAAGACCATGATTGGTTGGAATTTATTTAATTTTTTTTTCCTGAAATCGTTTTATCTGCAATAAAACACTTTTTTTTTGAAACAAAATTGAAGGGAAATTTGGCATTTATTTCCAAAATTTTTTACCTTAATTTTTTTTTCCTGGGGCATTGATTGCAGAACTGTAATTGGTTAGAATTTTTTTAATATTTTTATTTGTAATAAAAAACTTTGAAAAGAAATTTAGGAAAATAAACAAGTTAATCCATTTTGGTTCTATCTAATGTTAAGGTATTCCAACAAAGTCCATTTTCACTTTACACATTTGAAAGCCCAAACTCACACCTAAATGATTATTGATTTTTCATGGGATGACCTTTGGATGAATTTTGAGGGGTCTCAAAATTTCCATGGTCACAAGCCTTCACCATAGTGTAAAGGGGCCTCATTTCAGGTATTTGGTGTTTGTTTTGGTTAACTTTATGGATAAATTTATTATTTCAATCAAGTTTTCCCGAAATGATTTCTAGAAGTTTATAAAAAATAAACCCAAAGAGTTGAAAAAGGTAAATAAAAGTGAAACAAACTTTGCATTGATTTTGGAAACCATCAAGACAAATTATCATACAAAATAAAATGGGATCTTGCACTAATTTTTCAATTTGATTGAACCATTTTTAAACCTAAATTTATGAATTTATTTATTTGTATTCAAGTTAAATTGTTCACCTTGATAGGTTTGCAAATAAGATCTTCATTTCTAAGAGGCATTAAAATTTCATGAATTATTTTTTTGGTGTTGAAGTTGACAAACATGGGTTCAAAATATTAATCGTGTTTCCCTACCATTGGTGGCATCTTGTTAAAATTAGAGTGGACATCTTTTTTTCTATGGTTTTAACTTGTGTCTCAATCAATCACATGGTCACTAGTTGTCAAATGTAATTTCTATGAGTCTAAAACTTTCATAAAAACTCTACTATTCAAATCATCATTTAAAATATGATGAGATGGGAGAATATAGTGTTGAATGAGAGATTCTGCCATAAACCTAATAATAGGTTTAAGGGTTACAAAGGCTTCCTTTTCAATTTTACCAAAAGCTAATCCAAGAAGAGCCCATAATGTGTTATCATTGATATTATTTCTTCGTCATAAAAATATTGACTTCATTGTGGAAGAACAGGGTATTACAATTGTGGAAGAATATGACAAATTTTCATCATTACCAATAAAGGTATCCTATGTCTAAGGATGGATTATAGATCATCTTCATGTGTGAAGGATGAAAATTATAACTTAGATATCTTTCACATGGCAAGTTGTAATATCAAATCTATTGTGAAGTTTATAAATTGAAAATTGTTGATGTCTTGTCAATTTTCAGATGGATTTGCAAGAAATTTCATGATTTGTGATTTGGTGGATGTCTTGTCAATTTTGAGTGGATTTTCAAGAGATATTGTGTTTTGTGATTTGGTGGACAGCTTGTCAATTTTGAGTGGATTTGCAAGAGATATTGTGTTTTGTGATTTGGTGGACAGCTTGTCAATTTTGCGTGAATTTGCAAGAGATTTCATGCTTTGTGATTTGATGGACTAAGCACAAAATAATGTTTCCTATTGTCCGTCATCTTGTTCAAGAATTGTAAGATCACAAATTGAGAGAAAAAAGATATTTTCACATGCACACATTTTACTATTTTGAGTACATGTGAACTTCCTTCTAAAGTAACAAAAGGTCGATTTCTATTAGCAAAAAATGACCTTGTGAACTTATACTTGGTTGCAATCCTCCAATTAACTGGGCATTATTGATTGAAGCTGAAGTTGATATAGAAAAGTTTTTGACATTCCTTTTAATAAGAGAACATCTTTAATACACATTTGTGAAGAAGGTTGGATATAGATTATTTTGTTCTAATGTAGTTTTAGAATCTGGATTTTCATGATTGATTTAAACAAAATGTTCATATTTAGGACCACTATTTTAAACCCATTGTTGTAAATGAGGAGAGGACCATTTATGCAAGGAAAACGGCAAATATGAAAAAATTGAAATTATTTGGAATTCGGTTCCTTGGTTCTTCCAAGTGAGAAAAATGAAATAAAATTTGAATGAAGATAATTTCATAAAAAAACCATGCCACAAGATGCTTGATTGCATATATTTGAAGGCATCTTCCCATTATCAAGTGCAAACTTTGAAGTTTTGTACATCAACATATTTGTTGACCTACTAGCATCTGCATAATTGTCATATTGAATAATTGGCCATCCTGCAGTCAAATGCCACTATACCCAAGAAACTGATAGCATTTCGAGAAATTTCCTAGTTTATTTGGACGGTACCTTATATTCATGAATATCCCTGCTTGAAAAGACTAGGGATATTTTATACCTACTCCTTAAGAGAGTCAGGGAAATGGTGCTTACTTTTATAGGTGCAAGATCCATCTAACTCTTAAAGCCTAGGTTTAAGAACAAGAACCCCTATGCCTTGTAACCTATGCATATTTTAGGTTCACAATAGCTTTCGCCTCATGCTTTGTCATGTGTACAGCCCCAGAGTGGGGGCATTCTCAAAATAAGGGGTCTAGTATGAGGTGAAATTTTACCTTCCATGGTAGGGCACACCAAATTTGGATCTCAGGGTGTATCTAATCAATACTTAGAATCCCATTTAGTTGTGCCTCAAGATGCTTGACTTAATATGTTTGAAGGCCTCTTCTCATCAGTCTTTTTTTCACTGGTGAAAATTTGCCAAAAAGAACTCATATTTTAGCTCCTTCCCTTTTGTTAATTTGTCAAAGGAAATCCTAAGAAAAAACTAAATCAAATTGCCTAAATTTCACCCAGGAATTTGATGGAAGGGCCAGAAAAGTGCTGGAGGTTCCAGTAAGTAGCCAGAAATAGAAAAGGATTCATTAAATTTCTGTACTTTTTACTGGTTTATAGCCAGATTTGGCTAAATCTTCCTATGGATGATAGCTACATTTGTCGCATATTTTTATTTACGGATTATCACCACTTTGGCTTGGTCACAAGATTCCTTAAAAAAACCACTGCTTCCCACTACCAGGTGCAGACTTTGAAAGTTTGTAACATGAACATATTTGTTGACCTACCAGCATCTGCATTATTGTCATCTTCGATAATTGGCCATCTTGCAGTTGAATGCTACTAGCCTATGCCCAAGAAACATTCAACATTGTGTTTTTCTAGTTTCTCAATGTTGGAGATTTTCCAAGGTACAAGGTCCTAAGTTTAAAACCTGTCTCAAGTTTCAATGCCCAAAAATGCACCATATCGAGTGAAATTTAACATTGTTTCTCCAGAGCTACTATTATTGCATGCATTGGGAAGTTGTAGGTTGAATTATACCTAGTATTTTTCATTATTAATTCACCAGCCTTCGCATAGAATTAAATCCCACCCCGCCCTATAATCCTAGTTATTTGACTATTTTGTTAGCATACTGAACCAAATTTCACCTTGGTTCACCATCAAAGTTGCTAGATTGTCACACAAAATTGTCAAAGGGTCAAACACAAACAAAGTAGATTTGAGGCCTATTCCCAAATTTTGAATCCGCCACATGAGTGAAAGTTTGTCAAGAACTTCTTTGAAAATCCAATGAAATTTTACCATTTGGGATTCACTACTTGCTTTGCAAGAAGTCTAGGTTTTCCCAGATTTGCTCTTGCCTCATTGCTCAATAAAAAATTCCTTGCATTGGTACCTAATATGCGCAAGTGAACATTTGACGCATGTTTCACAAGAGGATTGATAGAATGAAAAATATACACTCATACAAATGTGCACATAGTTTTGCACTCAATATATTAGAATGGAAACTGATGCTCCAAACTAATGTATCTGTAATAAAGTCATTAAAGCACAACACTACCTATATTAGAAGCAATATGCTATCTGAAAACTAAACCAAGTTCCAATCCTTGGCTGAAAATTTTCATTATGGTGGATGAATTTTCCAACATAACAATGCTGCAATGAAAGTTAATGTCTATGGTGAATGATTACACCACATTTTTGTTCCTATAATGGAGTACCTGGCCCAGTTCAACACTAATTATATTATTTTCAGATATGTTGAAAATTTCAAAAAAAATAATTTCAGAAATATTTTTTCTAAAGGAAAATAAATAATGTCCTAGAATATTTGGAATATGCCATTTGTCAAAATAGAATCCTCAAAATTAATTGATTATTTGACAAACCTGTGTCAAAGTGGCCAAGGTATACAGTAATAGGTTAGGTGACTTGGGTAAACAGTTCATAATCTTCTGGACAATAATATTATGTCGTATAATCTTCCAAAGTAGAAGATTACATATTTATGATGTATTGTAATCATTCACCAAAGATGTTAATGTAATGAAATAGGGTTGCAGCCACCCATTAGGTTCCGTGTGTTGCACTTGGGCATGTTGCACTTGCTTCACCCTGCCCAGCTCACAAAGGACAACATACCCACCATAATGGGCACATGCCGCTTGCTCAATCCATACTAGGCTACAAAAAGAAATAAAAAGAAAATTTTCTGTCTGAACATTATTTAAAAACACTTAAAACATGGCTCACATGAAGACACTCTTCAAAATGTGAATACTTTATGGATTAGTGTTGGGCACTTACCAGCTTTGGCAGGTACGGACTGCCAGTTATAGTTAACTAGAACTGGATCTAAACCAGAACTAATTTTAAGAACAGGAACTGAAACTGGGAATTTGTTTTTAAGAGAACTGGACCTAGAACCAAATTCCACATAATATTTATACGTGGAACTAGAACCAAAATTCGGAGTCCTAAAAAAATAATAGTGGCTGAAACCAACCCACAATTAATTGTAGGTTCTGGTCCTGGCTAGTAAGAACTGGACCTGAAGCAAAACCAATTTTCAGAACCAAAAATGGTCAAATTTATTTTTTCAGAACTGGGCCTGGAATCAGATTCTGCTGTCTATATATGTGAAGAACAGGAGCTGAAGGTTGTTCGCAACGAGTGAAGAACTGCCCAACATTGTTGTTGTGGACCTGATGCCATAATAAGGTACCTACCAAGGCAAGGTTATTGCTGTTAGATTTCATTATAGATGATAGTAGCCTAAGGGACTTTTGCTCCTAGGTAATAGGTCTCTTATTCTACATCATGGGGGTGAAAGGTCCGACCGAGCCAATAAGAGAAGCGAAGTTTGGCAGTTGCGTTTGTTTGTTTGGGAAGGCAATGAACAAAGTGCTGTCTCCCCAACAGAAAGGTTTTCTTTTGGTTTGTAGCGACCAAAAAAGAGAGATTAATTTTTTTTTATTAATGTCGTGTTGAAGGGGGCCTTGGAAGCAACAAGAATTCGGATGGGCTTTGAATTGATTTCAAGAAGCTATAAATATGTAAAGATCTGGATGATCGGATCCCCCCCCCCCCCCAAACGCACCCCAAAAAAGAAAATTAAATACATAAAGAAGTTCGCTTGAGATCTATTCATTGTAGAGGAAACAAAGAGAGATTTAAAAAATTTATTGGAGGAAGTCTGCATAGTAGAATCGTGGTGCTTCCGGAGTGAGTTCGGCATCACATTTTGGCGGTGATCGATTTTGGTGTTGGTAGAGATCGAGGAAATTTGCACGAGAGACGAGAGGAACGTCTTCTTATGTGAAGCTTCTCTTGGAAGAAGAGACATCCGGTGTAAGAGCATAGAGAGAGACACAAGGCTTCCTCGATGCGTTGGTCCACTTGCGCATTGAAGCTTCTTATGCCGTCCAAGACGATGTCATAACAGAAAGAAAGAAAGAAAGAAGGAAGGAAGAAAGAGATCGATTTGTGCACCCATGGAACCTCCTCCTCATAGGTCGCCATGTGAGTAATATTTTTTTGTACGAAGCTTTTCTTTGAAGGAGACAATGCGGTGTAAGAGCATAGACAAGGCTTCGTCGTTGCGTTGGTTCACTTGCGAATCGAAGCTTCTCATGCCGTCCAAGACGATGTCATAAAAGAAGGAAAGAAAGAAAGAAGAGGTCGGTTTGTGCATCCATGGAACCTCCTCATAGGTCGCCATAGTGAAGAATGTCTTTTGTGTGAAGCTTTTCTTGGAAGGAGACATGAGGTGTAAGCGCATAGGGAGACACAAGACTTCCTCGTTGCGTTGGTCCACTTGGTAATCGATGCTTCTCGTGGCGTCCGAGACAATGTCATAAAAGGAAGAAAGAAAGAAGAGATCGATTTGTGCATCCATGGAACCTCCTCATAGGTATTCGGTGGTGTCATCGCAAGGAGACTACTGCTTATCCTCTAGCAACACCGCCGGACAACATAGCAGGCAAAGCTCTATCAGTTATGGTGGACGGCCTCCTTCCGCTCAGAGCTCAATTCGTCCTTCAACTTGCCGCAGTGGCCGCAGCAGCAGCATCCGCCCTGGCACTCCAGGTCTGTGTTTCATCTTAGTCTCTCGCCTTTCTCTTCAGTGAATGTTTGAATTTCCCCTCTTCAATACCCCTCGCGATGATGGTCTATCCAAATATAGCAAGAAATGTCTCTTGCTGGAAAGATGGGGTCGGATTCTCTGCAACATTGTAATATCAAGAGATCTCTGTTGTTTGCTTTCTCGATGATGGAAGGGCAGGTGGATGCATTGGGCTGAATACTGAACTCAAGGTGGAGAGCAGACCAGTTGCACAGCAAGGGATGATGAGTGTGCGCACCTCCCTTCAAGGTCACAGCTTCCTTCTCACCATGTCACCATCTTTTTGGCTCCATTACCAATTTGACCCAAACAGTATGTGCATGCCGCAGACCCATCTCACATTGAGATTTGAAGTACAGTCTCTCCTTACCATATGTCACACTGTAGATGAGCCAAACATGTTTTTGATGGGCATAGCAGACTCTACAAGATTCTCAGTATCCTGAATTATTTGGCATTTGCAGGACCAGGCCGGCAGGTGTTAGATAAATCATACTACATGTCTCGATTGCGGTCCAAGAAGCAAGAGCTGCAGTCAGAGATTAACTCTATGAGCGATGAGATTGAGCACATGCAAAGAAGGGGACCAGCTGCATTTCAACTGGAGCAAAAGTAAGGAGAGTTGGACTGACGAAGCACATATATCCTTCACCCACTTCTGCAACTATCAGGTTGTAGACAGACAGTGTTAATCAATTGTCCATAATAGTTCATAGGAGCATGGACATCATTCACTTGTCCATGTAGCCCAAGAGTGCTGTTAGAAACAATTTGAGGGAGTCAATCTGTGCGTAACAATGGGCCAGGCACTGTAGAAATATTTTGGGCATGCTTTTTTACTAGTGCAAGAGGAATGCAGATATAGTGCTGGCAGAACAATGCTTGTGAGACTTTGGGGACAAAGATAGAAATTTAATGGAGAATGTTGACAGCCCAATAGTTTATGTTGTAGAACCAGAGGTTGATGGAATAACCTATTCCATCATGGCTTGAATGTGTGCCCAAATTTGTTTGTAACTCTTGTGTGTAGGCAAGAATCCTTGAGTGAGGAAGTAAAGGCATTGAAAGTGCAACTTGGTGATTACAATGTTGTCATGGAAAAGGTTGGTGCCAAATAGAGCATGCATGAGAGACTTGTTGATACAATTTGAAGTGGCTGAATGCACTTTTAAAGTTGTACTGCTTGTGACTTCAGTGCATTTGATTACGTATTTTTCCTTTTGGAAAGTTTAGAGATCACATGTATGTGCAGACACCAGGGGTCCAATATCTTTTAAATTGTGGGTTCTGCTAATTTCTGCTGGAGTGTTGTTTTGCTGAGTCAGTGCTAATTTTTGAGTAGATAATATTGTAGTTGTGCCCAGGTCACAGCAGGGATTGGATTTCTTCAGCTCAAGGAGCTGCTTAGATTGGCCAGAGAGAAGAGTGATAGTGAAAGGAAGAACATTGATCAACTGTTTCGAGAATGCACTGTGTAAGGGAACATGATTTGATGTCTTGAGGCAAGTAATTTTCTAATGACAAGCAATTATGCAAATGAGGGCAGGAAAGATTTCAACTTGGTCTCCTTTGGCTGTAGCAAGGAGCAAGGCACAAGAGATGCAGAGGAAAAGTTACAAATGCTGGAGGTTGAAATGGGGCACCGAATCAGTCAGGAGGCAAGATTTTCTTCTATGTTTATTGCAGCCCCAGTCAAAGGAAAGTTAGGAATTCATATGGTGCAGGGTCCAATGGATTGTAGAATATCTGGTTTCCAAATACAAATGCCTTATCATTATACAACCAGTCTATGTGCTTCTGACAAGCATATTTTGGAAGTGATTTTAGGAGCTTTCTTTGGCATCAATTGTATAAGGATTTGGGGAGTGGAAGTTTGAGGGACCTAAGACCCATTTGGTATGTTTGAAGACCAGGCTCCAGAAAGAAAAGAACAGTATATTGAGTTGCAAGGAGAAGCTCATGAGCTTGCTGCAGCTATGGAATGCATGGAGATGCAGTTGCGACAGATTGCAGAACATGCTGCACCTCTAGAGCAGGTTGGATTTGACCTTTACTTTGGTTTATGACTGGTTGTCTTGTAGTCTTCTTTTAATCTCCTCCCTTGACCTTCCTTTGGCTTAAATTTGACTGAATCATCTGGAGTACTAGTCAGAACCTAGCAAAAGCAACACCATCAAAGCAAACAGCAGTTGCATTGGTGGAGCAACTCTTGAGGGCTGAAGAGGAGTTGCAGCATTTGAAGATTGAGGATTCTGCCACTGTGCATCTGTCACCGGAAGAAGCTCGAAGCACCATACTTTCGAAGGTACTTTGGACAACAGTTTTTTGGAGCTATAGTGCAATTTGACAAAATCTGCTCACATTTCCCAGTAGATTTGGGCATCTTAACCACAATGTTCAATGATTTTTTATGTGTATCTATATTTGTTTTTGGGGCTGTCAATGATCACTATTGTCAGTAATTGCTAACCAAAATGTGATTATCAGGTAGTTGGCTAGGTGGCATTGTATACTGATCTGTGCCTAGAAAGAGGTGTTTGACTCCAACTCAATTACATTATGTTTTGTGGGACTCTTGAGTATTCACGAACTGTATTAACAAAAAGCTTAAATGTAGTGGCTACAGATACGGCAAGACAATGCAGAGATTGCCAAGGCTGAAGAGAAATGCAAAGAACTTGAGGCAGATATTAGAGTATATGGAGAAAATTGTGATGTGGCAGACAAATCTCTTGCTGAGCTGAAGGGTGTGTCTCAGTAATTTCACTGTATCTCAGAGGTCACTTTTCTGAGGTTATCTGAAGTGGATGGTCTGCCAAATTTGCATTCAGAAAGTTTGAAGGCTGGACGTGGTTGGTTCACACTTGAAACTCAGTGATTGCTCACTTGAAGAACGTGAAGGCTATCTTATATGTGTTGTGAACCTAGGTGGGAGGGCTGAGAAGTTTCTGGAAATGCAACAGAAGGAGAAGAAGATGCAGGCTTTCATTGACAACTTTGAAGCCATGCGTAGTGAACATGAAACTGCAGCACAGTCCATACAGCAGAACATTGTTCATTTACAGGAATGTGTGAGTCATGTATGTTTCTCTGTCCTCCACATGTTTCTCTTTCCCTGGAGCTTATACACAACAGAATGGATAGGCAATGTTGACCAAACATGTAGTGCTATTCAGTGCACACTAGAAATAGGGGCATGTTTATAGCTCGGCTTGTGCTGTTTTCTAATTGTAGAGGATCTCAAGATAATCAGCAAGCAAAACCTTCCATGGAGCTCATACACTAAGGAATGCTCACCAAAAATGCAGTGCTATCCAATATATATGGGAAATATGGACATATTTGTAGCTTTAATTGTGCTCTTTTGGCAGAAAAACTTGGGGCAGGAGAAAGGCACAGAGGAGGCCACAAATGGTAAAGGTGGTGGATTCAACAGTTCAGAGCTTTCTGATCATGAAATGGGTGACATTGATGAGCTTTTACAAGGTAAAGACTATCCCACCTGTCTACAATGCATCTACTCTGTTCACTTCCACTGCCACCAATTTCTCTACCTATTTGTGCATGTAGCTCAAGCAGTGTTGGCTGTCTTGACACAGTAATGGAGGAGCAGAAAGGGGAGCTCAAGCAGCTGGAGGAGATGAAAGTGAAGACTGCAAATGAAGTCTGCAGCATCAAAGAGAAGATAGCAACACTGGAAGCTGAGATTTACAGGTTGGGCCGGCTTGATGAGCTGCGTGCTAAATCTGTAATGAAGTGTGAGGTCTGTGATCTCTCCCTTATTGTCACCCTCTCTTGTTAAAGCCAAGTGTTGGTGGACTAAGTGTGATGAGACTTCCACAGAACTCATATGCAGACTACCATTTGGAGATAAACACTTATACAGAACTTTTATGAACTCATGACATATGTAGGCTTCCACTCATATGAGAGAAGTATGATATGTGATCTATGGGGTTTTTGCTTGATAATGATTGTCTATAACTCTTGTTCAGGAGTTGTGAGGAGGGAGTTTCCTACTCATCAACTTTACACAGGTCCTTTTTGGAGTATCACATTTTTCCATCTTCCAGAGTCCTTTTCCTTCACATGTAATACATGTGCTTCCTTCTCAGTGACCCTCTGTCTTCATCATCTTCAGGCAATCGCTCATAAGTACTCACTAGTCCCTGTAGTAAGAACTCTGAAGGTCAAACAGAACACTCTATATCCTATATAATATTCTGTGAAGGCCTGTGGGAGTGTAGTGGGCTACCACTATCATCTTCTCCTCTTCCCCTCCCTCTTTTTGCACATATGTGGAACTGATGTATATCACTCGAGGATCTGATTTGTACAGAAGCTGGAAGCAGACAAGATAAGGGTTGATGAACAAAGAATGCTCCTGCAAGTTCAGCTGAAAGAGCAGACCACAAAAATGGAGTCCATCCTAAATGTTTTATCAGAAAGTGAGATGCATGCAAAGCTTGAACACTTGAATCAGAGTCTGTTGTCCATCCAACAGACTGTCACAACACTGCAGGAAGGTATGCAATTTACTCACCTTCTTTAGCTCTGAGGATCCATTTAGTGGCCCTTCCCTTCAACCTGTACCAGGTCATTGTTGAAGAGGTGTGGAATTCAGTGGTTTGGGAGTGGGATCATGAATCTCAGTGCTGGGAGTACCTGTAATTGGTGTGCAACACTGTCTTCTGGAATCTTTGCATTTTGTGAAAAGTTGGAGTTGTGGTTGTGTGGCCAATAGAAGTTGAGATGAAAGAACGAAAAGCCAACTATCATCCGGTGCTTGAAAACATTCGATTTATGGTGGCTCAGCTAAACACTGATATAAAAGCCCGCAATCTACACTAATCAATCACAATAGCTCCTGGATACTTAGCCCAAACCTGCTGGACATGCAACAAGATGGAGAAAGATGGAGAAATCCTTTTGGCCTCCTGGTGGCTTGGACATCACATTAAGCCAGCACAATGGGTAATTATGTGGTGCATGCATGAGCACACATCCAGCTGACACAGTGAAGATAGTATCTTTTTACCAACTTGAATTTTATGTGGCTTACAAAGTTCTGAATTCCAGACAAATAGTGATCTCTTGTTTTGCTCAAGCCTTAGCTGATTACTTTGGAGCAAATTCCTTCTCAACCATATGAGTCAGAGAGAGTGTAACAAAATAAATTCAAGCAAGATTGCTGTATGGGATGCAAAGACACTGAAATGATTGTTGTAATCAAGCTATCTCGTAGATCTGAAACTTTTAATGCTGAAGATACATAATCAGCAATGGTGATATTAATGACCATTTTGTGACCATTGATCAATGTAGTCTTCATGTTCTGTATATAAAGGAGTCAAAAAACTTTCACCACTTTTATGATTTAGGAGAAGAAATCAATTTTAGTTTGTGACACATTTTGCCTCAGATATAATGTGAGTCACATTACTATGTAGTAAAAGTTTGTAGTTTTCCTGGATCTCATGAATACCAATGTTACCTGTTTGCAAGTTTTTGTTCCTATAGTGTGAGGTTGTGATGCAATGCATTTTTTCAAGAGTGTTATTGTGGAAGTTTTCTGTTCTGCTCATATAGAAATAGTCCTCCTGTCTTGGGGTAGAAGTACAACTAACATGTAGAAGTTGAAATAGAATAAAATATGTTTCAGATCAGAAATTTTCCATCTTGGGGTAGAAGTTGGAAGTTGTATTATAGAAGTTAATCATAGAACTACTACCACAAGTCTGTATTTCTGAAATTCTTTATCAGCAGAAATTATATTCAGCCCTGGAGAGACTTCCTCTGTGTCTTGGGGCAAAATCTTCTATTCATTGTTTCCAAATTTACAACAAGGTGGTGCAACCATACCCACAATTTAGAATTCTTTTACAATTTCCTACTTAGCAACTAGCAGGTTATCTTCATGGGGATCATAAGCTTAGACCTTCATGCTTCAACACCACAAACTACCAAACCACTTCCCAGAACCCTGCCAAAGGAAGGCCCTATATATATACATAAACAAGGATGGAAATCCATCCACAATAAGAACGAGGCATGTCAAAGCAAATGTAAACGCACTAAAGGAAAACCAAAATGATCAAAACAGTAGTAATGAAGGAGAAGACCTAATGCTAAAAGGGCTGCAGATAGTCAAACCCCCTGTTTGGCAATTTCTTTCAAAGTTCCTTGGACAATCTTTTTTACTTTCACTTCATTAACAGGGCAAACTACAAAAGACAAACAGAACTTCAAAATAATCCAGCAGAATATCCCGCATCCACATAGCTTGAATAACCTTTTAAAAAGACTTTTGGTAATCCAGAGATGGAAAAAAGGTTAACTTTTGATTGGAAGGATAGCAATTCATGTAGAAATATTCTCATGTTTTCTACATGAATCCAAACTTGGGCAAGTGTTAACATTCCAACTTCAAGCATTCTGATCTCCATCATACACAGTATCTCACAATATGGCACTCAGCTTTGCCTCAATTGTCAATCACATGATTGAACCGGTAGTTACAAAATGATGTACACATCCAAAACCAAGATGTTCATATAAAGGTTTTGTTTTATGTCTTTTAAGATGTGAGATTGCGCAAAAACTCTGCTGCCGTAGCAATGGCTCCACCAGTAATAGCTCCAGAAATCACCCGGTCAGCGCGTGGGTTAGGTTCTGTCAGCGAGAGAGCAGCTCCTGTCAACGCTCCACCCAACAATGCATTTTTCTGCAATCCCAAATCCTGATCAGTTGCCTCGAAGAAAGAGCGTCCATCCTCTACAGAATCTATAAATCTAGCATCTGCACCCAATGTCCCAAATTTTTTTCAAACAGCAGCTCTAGAAAAGTGTGTACAGTAGCGAAATTTACCCAGTCATGGACACCTCGTGCTTCTGTCAATGCGTTAGTCAAGCCGGTGTACATTCCAGCCACGAGCCCTGCACATGATCTTCATGGTTAAACCAAAATCGGAGAACTGCTCGGCGCTACCACCCAATGTGACGACTATTGCCATCTCTGTCCTACCAGCAGTCGCACACACTAAGCAGGACAAATGCAAAAAAAAGCCTGGGTTCTAGCTGAACCGAGCTGCTGCTGCTTACCCCATTGCAAGGCCTCCTTGCCCATGCGCTGAGCCGAATGCTCCAAAGATTTCTGGTTTGTTTCCTCTGCAAAAGAGGACATTCAATCCCATCAGAACTTGAAGCATGCAATATCCAATACACATGAAACCATCGGAAAACCCGACCCGACAAGAGAAAGTGGCTTTTATCACACAAAAAGCGGCGGCTGATGACACTTGTGTGGTTTCATCCATTATAATATACAATATATGCCGTTTATTGTGGCATATAGTACACAAAAGTTACAATTTGACACTAGGTATTGGCACTTTCTGGTGCAGGTAAGGAGACGTGAATACCTACGAACAGAGCGCGGACAGCATCCTGTGCGCCTGCATGTATAGCACCCACCTGCTCACACCCTCATCACCCCCGCACACATGAACTCTCTCCCTTCAATCAACTGAAACCCGCCAGCAGCAATCACTGCGCAAATTTTATGCCAATGTCTGTCTACCCTTGTTTCCCACGACCAGCTCCCTGACCGACCACACGAGATAAAACTGACACAAAGTTTGTATCAGTGGACGCAGCAAGAGCATCATCATGATCGTTAGGCTTAGACTGCAGCATTCTCTCACCCCTCCAGCCTTGATGAAGCCATCCACAACCCGGTTAACAAGGGGATGTCCCAGGTCGATCAGCACATCATTGGGCGAATTATAAGGTTTCTGCACATGAACTTCAGCCCTCGCCGCCATCTTCAATTAATCTCCTTCGTTCAACACGGTCTGCTAATTTCACCCCCATGGACACCCACTGCACACTGTTTACAAAGAGCCCCCCCAAAAAAAAAAACACGCATACAAATTTGTATATACAAAAGCTTGCATCCTAGTAGTCCATCAAACACTTCCTGGTACTAAACATTTTCACAAAATCTGAATCTAGGGGGTGGTGAAGTACATCGATAAAATCATGCACACAGCGAAAGAAATACTCAGCAAAACAGCAATTGTAGATCGACGGAATAAGCTAATGAAGAACCACCAACCTCACGAATTCTACGAATAATTCGAACACAGCATGCTAAGTAGCGCCACCGAATGCTCTTTTGGTAACAAGAGAGACGAGGAGGAGAAGGAGGCAGAGCAATCCGCTGGAAAGTGAGACGAAGTGATGCCGCGTGCACACTCTCATATGAAGAAGGGAAAGATGGGATGAATTATCTGCGTCATCAGATCAGTCATGGCGAGAGGCCAGCGCAGTTTCACGCAGCAGTGCCGTGTGGAAAAACAACCCCATGCACACTGCCACGCGCCCCGTGCTTTTCTCAGTCCTTTTTATTTTATTTCAAGTACCCCAACCCCATCCCCACTTACTAGACATCAATCAAGGTGGAGTTACCTGACCTGAACCCACTACCCTTACCCTTCCGCCAGCCGTTTCCAGGTTCCGGTCAAAGAACCTACCTTAACCCATCGGTTAGTTTCCGGTTCTTTCTTTGATGAGAACCGCCAGTTCTTTGAAATGTTTCAAAACTCGAAACCCCAGGTTCTTTGGCCTCTGAAACTATAATTCCTGGGATTCTGAAAATTTTCAAAAACTTGAAACTGGAGCTTCTTTGATTCCTAAAATTTAGAAAACCTGAAACTAAATGTTCTTAACAAAATTGCAAGAGCCTCAGAAATTGTTTAATGTATTTGGATGGTGCCTTACCAGGCGGAATTTCCTTGGCCAGACAGTTTCATGTAAGATTCCTAGTAAGAGGGAATTATGGTGTAAGATCCCGGGTCGAAGGGAAATTAGCATGTAACTATTTTGTTTGTCTCGGTACGTTGTTAGGTCAGGGGAGATACTGCTACCAGGGCATTTTGCACTGGGAATTGAACTCCACCATCAGGTCTCAGGGCAAAATGCCCTAATGGCATTGCCTGCCCTATACAAAGAAATGGCCAACATTGGTAATTAGGTAATTTACTAATTACACCCTTGCAAAGCTGCTCACTATTCCTGGTCAGCAATGTTGTTCTATAATCCCTCCTTGAGATGTTGAGCCAATAAAATAGGACTTTTGTATAGGGCAAGGAACATTTTTAGGCTCTTCCTGGGTTTGAGGGTCCAACTGAGGGCTTTTGGAAAGTTTCAAAATTTTAAAAGTTTCTTCCATAATAATGTAAGGAACCAAAATTGGAAAAGCTTTTTTGATGTAAGGTAATGAACATTTTTGAGGCTCCTCTTACGTTTGAGGGCCCAGCTGAGGGCTATTGTTGAGGGGCAATAACCTCACAAAAGTGAAGGTCCTTTCCTTTTCATATTAGGATCTTCCATGAATGGAAGGTTCATTCTAAAAGAGACTCTACCAGTGGAGCTGGCTCACAATGCATGGTGAAAAATTGAAAAGTTTTGATGTTGTTCTTTTTTCTTATTGTAGGGTTCCATTATGTACACCATTTTGGTAGGTTTACATCAATTAGAAGGCTCATTATAATTATTAGTGTTGTGTAGGTATATTTTCACCAGGATATACCTATCAAATATGCACAAGGGGATATCAATTAACCTAACTTATTTTTGACTTGACAGACCTTGAAGAAATGGATATTCTATACAATGAAAACTGAAAATAATATAACCAGTGCATAACCCTTTCCATGTGCATGATGATGTTTTCATAACCAAAGGAGGATATAATTAAATAGTTTCAGGTAAGTAGGAGCTCTAACCTTAAGTACATCATTACACATTACAAGCCACATTCTAATCATTTTGTCACATGTGTCAACTGCCATCATTTTTCTTTGCACTTCATGTTTTGTCATTATTTTCACAGTTGTCTCCAAGCAATTGTTATAAAATGCATGAAGTCTATGACATTGATGTTGAAAGTTGTTTTCACTCATAGGGTAAGGTTTTTGGTAAGTGCTAGTTGTATTTTGAAAGTGGACATTTTGTTGTTTTAAAAGTTGCAATTTAAATTTCAATGTGTGCATTGTTTCGAGAGGTACAATCCAAGTTTCAATATGAAGCTAAGTGCTATGAGAGATTTTAGATGACCATGTCAATTGCATGCTCACTTACAATAGAGTTAGATGATTGCTCCAATTAAACCCTAAGAGGGCTTTATGCTTTCAACATGTAATGTTATTGGTTCCTCATCAAGTGACAAATCTGCAATTACAATTGCATCAAAAAAAAATTGAATGTTAAGTACAAGTAGAACAACTAGTTACATTATGTCAATAAGCCATCCTCTGAATTCCATGAGGTCATAATGATCATGAGGTTTACAAATGCCAACAAGCTATAACTTTTGTAACTAAACAAGTTTTTCATTATATTTTGTTTCATGTAAATGCTTTATGTGCAAATGTTTTGGGATAAAAAATCACTTGGGCTAAAAAGGGGTTTATTTGTAATAAAATAAACAATGAAAAATTAGCCATGCAAAAAAAAAAAATCATATATATCTTGATGAAGTTGCACTTGACCTAATATAACATTAGATCCCTTTAAGAAGTAGCCTTCCAAGATTTGAAAAGTTGTCATTTTGTGATTCATTTTGTAATTATTTAACAATAGCATATAATATATCCATTAAAAAAGTTGAAGAACAATAAAAAATTTTCATTGATGATACCAAATCAATTCAATAGGTTTTTGAAAAGCTCTTTTAAAGGACTACATTTTTTTTGAAAGCTTTCCAATTAAAAGAAAAATGAAAATGTTATGAGTTCCCAAAGTGATTCATAACTTCAATGCCATAGGTGTTTAATTTTAGAGATCTTAAATTAAGATTAAAATTAAAAAATTTATCAAATGGATTTTTAGTTTGAATTCCTTGACATTCATATTAATGAAAAAACAACTTGCCATGATTGCCATGGCTTTGAATGGCAAAACATAAATATTTATTCAATTTTTATTGTTTTCCTTTACAACCCAATGCCCTTTTTGGCTCGTTGGATTATGATTGCACTTACAAAGTAGTTTTTATACATTGAAATTACATAATTGAATGCTTTGAAATTCTCATACCATCCAAATAGAACTAGATTTTATATGATTTGTAAAAATAAATTTCCTATTTATGTAGTTATGATGTTTGATAATAAAATATCATTCTAACATTTGTAGAAATGACTAAAAATTGACATCCAAATTACATTATATAGTAATTTGTACATAATTATTTTGCCCCCAAATGTTTGTGATGATCATTGGTGAGTGAGGCAAAAACACAAGTAAGGTGGGTTGTTGCAATAGGGTGAAAAACACAAAGATGTGTTAAGGTGAACAATGTTCCACCCAAAGGATCCCTTTGTCGTGTACCAAACTCAAACAAAATGATTGTGGGATCTTTGTGTTGAGAAGCTTGAGAGAAATATAGTGGGGATGGACACATGTAAAATTGTTGAACAAATGGGAAAAATTAATCCAAAGTACCAATGGAAGACTACAACTTTTGAGTGAAAGCACACTAAGGGTGAATCACATTCACCAAAAAAGGTGATTTATAACAAATATTATAATACGCAATAAACTAATATCTTGATGGTATCCTTTGGCTATCCTAAACACAAGCAAAAAAATTTAAAATCTGCATGACAACCTTTTGGAATTCAAAGTTTATTTTGAGTCAAAATTAATCTTGATCCAACAATTAGATGAAGAGGATTGGATAAAATTAATGTACATATGGTATATAACTTACAGTTTTCCAACGACCATAAGGCCTCATGTTTGTGGTTCATAAAACATTACCCAACAAAAGAAAATTGAAAAAATAATGTAATGCCCATCTATAAAATCTCCTCCTCTTTGATATGGTAGTGGTGTTTTCTTTACAAAAAGACATTATTATGCATTTATTATTCAAAAATGCAAAAAACACACATTTTTAAAATGAAATTTCATCCAAAAACTTTAAATCTTTAAATGGTCCTAGATTTAATTCATGTATATCAATATCATACACCATAAAAAAAATTCACCCAAGAATTCCACTCACAACCTTAGTTTTGAAGTATAAATGCATTTTTTTCAAACTTTGTGATAGGTATTATTTTGTCACAAATATATTCCATACATTCAAATTTTTCATTGTTTGTTGGAATTTTTAAAATAATTGATTAGATTAAGTTTAAATTTAATCAAATATACTTAAAACAAGAAAAAATAATCCAAGATGTGATGTCCGTACATTACCAAAAATATTAATTACAAAAAAATTATACTTGTGATTACAATTTTTGGGGGGCTTAGTGTGCTTATGTCCTTTTGAAAAATGGTTGTTTTTAATACGAAATTGAAGTCATTATATATATCCACCTATAGTACCACCTAATCTAGATGCAAATCCAACATAACACAAACCTCGTGGACAACCATTTCATACCCACCCCATGTCGCCACACCAAATTGATGAGGACTAAAATGTTCTACAAATGTGTCCCTTAACTAAATGGCAAGTGTGAATAACATCTAATAATTCACCTCTCTAATCACTATGGGTCAATTGCCATTGATTTGCTTCTCTAAAGTTAATAATCATGATGCCACAAGCAAATGTAGCACGAACAAGGGAACATGACCACAAGTAATGTGCCCACATATCTCAAAGAAAGATAAAATCCACTTGTAGAATCATAGATGGGACAAAATAATATCATAAAAGTTCATACACCATACCTGAAAGACTATTAAATGAAACACATGGTGAATGTGCCAAAGCAAAAATAAAGGCCTCTAGTTTTAAGTAATTTTATTTTTAGGAAATCATCAACAAAAGAAGGGAAGTTGACATCTATCAATGGGTGAAAAGGTTGAGGGCTATTGTGATTTCATTGGATGGACCACTAGAATGCATGGAGTCAATGCACACATTGTTTGAATATATTCTCCTATATGTGCATTTTTTCCATGCATAACACAATCATGCTAATGGAAGTCAAGAAGGATCCAAAAACATTTTTGAAAATATTTGACAAGTTAAAGCTTGGGCTTTAATCATGTGTTCTTCCTATAATGTTTTCCAATCATTTGTTATGTATCGATAGAGGTGGGGCATAAGTCTTTTGGTGGGTTTTTTCATCACCTCATGGAAAAAAGGACAAACACCAAAAAAGATAACGAAAAAATGCATGTCAAGTTGGTAAATCCTAATATTCTATTACTATTTTAATTGCAATTTTTTCTATTCTTATACATATTTAGTTTCAATTATACAAAATCTTTACTAAAAATCCTAAAATATTCTAAAATATTCTCCACAACAACATATTTTCACAACCTAAATATCCACATAGTTATGAATCTATCAAAATGTTGCCATAATTTACTAGTCATATTGTTATGAAGAATAAAAAACAAAATAGATCTTATAAGAAAAAATTAACTAAAAAAAAACTATCCAAGTTCCTTATTCCTCCACTCTCTATACTTCTAAAAATTGTTTTAGTATGTCTCATTCCTCATTTGTAAAACTCTATAAGACAAACCTCTTTAAAAAATATAAAAATCTAGAGCTTCATTCCTTTTCAACTTTCCCGCTTAAAAGCACCATTTGAACTCCACCTAAACAATCCTATTTTTACCTACCCTATATGTATTGAACTTGCCCTATCCAACTTGTTTCAAAATAGACATCATAGTACATATTCCCTATGCTTATCTGGCCTAATTATTACATTATAGTTTTGCCCTTAACAATACCCCCCCTGTACTTCGGATTCTATCTTCAAAATCTTGTTTAAAATATTTAAACTAAAAGAATCCATAAATTGTAGAATAAACCATCCTTCATCCTTGTTTACTTTGCAATTGTTTGTTCTGCAGTTATACTTTGTGGTTCTCCATGACATGAATTTCTTTAGTTTGTGGAGTTTGCTACACAATTGCTCCTATTGTTGTACTTTTGTAATGGTCTATGTATGGCCATTATCTCCCTCCTCCTGTGAAATTACTACTATTGTAATTGTTGTAATAAATGGGTTAATTAGAACAACATCTACAACTATAGCATAGTCTAGTGACTTTGTGTGAACAGATACCTATTATGTTTCTAATTTTGTTGAAACTTCTACTGAGACCTACCCTCCAACTTATGTTACAATTTGGTCATCCATAGCCTCTTTGCAGTATCTCCTCCCATCAAATCTATAGGTGAATTTGATTGAACTTCTTGAGCCTCTCCATTTGGACCTACATCATATTGATCAAAATATGAAGTATTGAAGTTGTCCTTAGGAGGTATAGAAGGTGATTCATGTTTGAATTCTGGATATGCTTCCCTGTATGTTTTAAGCCTTGTTCTAGAGTTGGCTTCATTTGCCTTGTGCTCATCAAATAAGGTCTATAAATCTGTTTGAAACATATCTTCACCTAAGTTCCCAAGTGTCAACATTAGATGCTTATAATTGTAAGGACTTCTGCTTAGTCCTCAAAATTGTGTTTTGCATCAATAAATTATCATAATCATTTAATCTATGCTTAGATAAATATGGCGCCATAGTTGTGATTGAGTTCACAACTTTGTTGAACCTTATGGCATCCTACTATAGCTTCTGGATTGATTTGTTACACGCAACCTATGTTTTGTCCTTCTCCTTCATAGCCTCATCCCATTGATGCATAGTAATCTAAAGCTCTTCCTTGAGTTTGAAATTTTTCATCTCCTATACTTGTACCTATCATTGGAGACTCCTTATTTCATTGCAAGGTTGTAAATCTAATCTCCAAGTTGCTGCTTCTTTCTTCAATGCCCAATATTTAGCATCCTGTCTATCCTAATTTACTTTTAACATATCCCTTTCTCCCTTTATTGTCTCATATAATTGCATCTACTACTCTAGAGTGGCCTTCCTATGTTTCACCATAATAAGCTCCATCTGTAATTGGTTTAATTCTTTCTCCTTGACTTAAAGTGTCTTCTAAATCTAAACTTCAGTTGCAAAGATGTGATGCTAAAAATCTTGAACCTCTTGTTGAGCAACTATAGCTTTACTTTCCAACTCCTATTTTTTTGCTTCATTCCTTTCACATAACAATTTGAGTCCCAACAATTCAATTATGGTCTACTCCATCTTCCTACTATAGTTTGCTACATGTTGGAATAACCCTACAATCCACAAATCCTCCTCTACTTCCTGAACGTAATGATCCGCTTGTGTGTGGGGTTTAAGAATTAGGGTTGTGCCCCTAAATGTTTTTGCAGATGGCCCTGCACTCCTATATGTGCCAAATTTATCCCCTAACTCATACACCCCTATTAAAAATGATGGTTTACCCTTTTGATTTGTAGTTGGTTTTGTGGTTTGTAATTGAACCTCTTATTGATGATGTTGGGGAGATGAAGAACATGATGGAAACCACTTAGGTAAATTTCTTTCTAGAAATATAAATCTCTCCCTTTAATGTTTTTGTGGTATGTATTGATCTACAGGTGGTCGAACCTATTAAGCAACCTAACCCTTCAACTATGGTTCATGTTTGGCCATTTATTCTAGGTTTAGAATCTTTACAACTAGTGTAGGTTGTTGTGCCTCCTCCTGAGGTTGTTATGGTCTTGGTATGGTATGGGATGTCAAGATTTATGGGTTGAGAATTGCTCTTTGAATTTGCTTCTTTCTTTTGATCATCAGAAATCTTTCCTCTTTTTCGTCTTCCTCTGAATCTTCTATAATTTTCTACTCCCCAACATGCATCTATTGTGGCAATTTGTTGGAAAAAAAAAAGGTCGTTTAGTTTGTTGCAGACGCTCCTTCAATTCTAAAGTATTGAACCTTGAAGTAAACGCATCCTATATTCTAGTGGTACCTCTTATAATGGAATCTGTTGAATTGTGTTAGGGAAGAAGTGCTACATCAAAATCTCAATAACTAATGTTGAATGACAAACACATTTCTTTGGATCAACCTTGATTATTCCCATCATGACCTTAGTCTAGGAAGTTGTCCATCTCATCAATTCTCTCTATAGTTGTTTAAACAAAGTGTCTGCCCAATCTACTACCTTTCCTTGCATAGTTGTCATGACTGATATTACATTTCTATTACTGAAATAATAGACTTTAATATCCCTCTAGTAAATGACTTGAATTAACTGGTGCAAGAAGACGAATATCATAAGGTGGCTTCATCTTACTATCACTCCATTGTTTTGTTTTCACATATGCTCCTAGTAGGGTAATAGGCTGAAACATGTGTTAACAAATAGGAGATCTACTCAAGTGCAAACATAAATCTTTATTGAAAGGAAAGTACAACATAATGCTCACAACACAAAACACAACATCAAGAACTCTCCAAGGTTCTTGTCACAAG
>Ga0116227_10002537_pt1 | contig 41300 bp, 34 predicted proteins | sample S1TSphgellanicum_FD_89693 | JGI IMG/M metagenome (GOLD analysis project Ga0116227, IMG submission 89693) | Host-associated microbial communities from peat moss isolated from Minnesota, USA - S1T2_Fb - Sphagnum magellanicum MG | ecosystem: Host-associated > Plants > Peat moss > Unclassified... | reverse complement strand
ATGCAAAAGATAGAAGATACGGATCAAATCGTGTGCAATGTGTAAGTTGTTTTTTATACCCGTTTATGCTACCAGCAATTTTTAATTCTTTTACAATTGGTAAATAAATAGGCCCCTCCTCCCTCTCATCTGCCCGAGGACCAACCTCTTGTCCTACTCTTGTCCTATACAAAGCTTTGACGATTTAACCTGACCAAAGGGGGGCGGTTGCAGATGCTCATCTTCCTCATGCTCAACCCAGTTGTTTCACACAAACATTTTCAAGTTAAAAGTGTAGTTGGAGGTCACCCTTATATGGGTGAATTTCCCTCCTAGAAAATAAGAGGGATCTTATGCCCTGTTTTATATGTGTAAGTTTGGAGTAGCCATAAGAACAACCTTCCCCTCCTATGCCTTGTGATCTATCTATATCTAGGTTCATGATAGTGTTTTGTCTCCATGCTTCATGATCGGTAAGCCTATGAGTGTGGGATGTATGTACCCATAACAGCCTTGGCTGAAAATCTTAGTGTAATTTAGCGGACCTCCTCAACTAAAATTTATCATTCCATGTCTAGGTGCAACTAGGATGGAGTTTTGCTAGGATGTAGCCCCAACCACCTACATAATGCATCTCGGTTCATCTCAACTAGGGTAGCTACATCTATCGTTGAGCACATAGTGAATTAGAACTTTGTAAATCCACACAATGGTTTTGGTTGCCTTTGGAGTGTGACGATGAACTGTAGAGCTAAACTAGGCGCATCCATAGTCACAAATATTGTGAAAAATACCAAGCAAGATATAAAGGTCTAGAAATAAAAGGGGTATTTTTATTGAATTATTTTTTCTCACACACTTATTGACATTTGAACGTACATTGTATATTCTACTAAGTGCCAAACAACCACCTTCTAGATTCTATTCATCACCTACTCTATGGTTTATTGTTCAATTATGCAAATCCACCCCAATTCCTTTCAACCACTCTATTTCCTTTCACCCATAGTTCATCAATAGTGTATCGTCCAAATTTGCCACTAATCATGGGCTTCAAAACTTATGGTCACAAAATTCCAAGTGTTTGGAAAAACCTAACAACTTAATGTTTGTGGGTTAACACCATTTTGGTGCTCAAGAGAAGGAGGCAACTAAATTGTTTGAGGGAGGCAATTGTTTAGTGAAAAGATCAAGTTGTGAATGTGAGTGAGAGGACCCATTTGTGAGTGAAACTTTTTGCACAAAGCTTACAAGCTTGCATAGTTTTTACGTGCAAAGCTTGCATTTGCATCTCCTTCATATTTCAAGTTAGAGATTTTCAATGGTTGTTCATTTTCTTTCTCATGAAAGCTTTTTCTGTTAAGCTACTACCTCCTTCACCATGCCCCTTGTCCACGTTCTTTTTGTAAGTCAAGGAGCTTCTTTTAAAAGTGGCAACAATGCATGAACTTCTTCATATGCTAGTGATATTGGTCTGCAACGACAACATTGTAATGCATCTTGGTGATCACAATTCCTTTTTTCTCTTGCATCACTCACTTTTTTATTGCATTGCCCATTCTCTCTCTATGAACAAGTTTTCTTTAGGATTGTATTTTCTTTTTCCTTCAAGCTTTTCTTCTTGAAGAACTTTTTCTTTTGCAAATTTTTTTTCTTCTTAATTGTTCACTGATTCTTTTTTGGTTGTTTACACTTTCTTTTTTAGCCACTCACAATCTCATCTTAACGATCACAAATGTCAATTTGTTTTACTAAATTGTTTACAACCAATTTTTGTAATTAAAAATTACTTACAAATGACATTTTTTAGTTGCAAAAATTGGTTGCAAATGATAGTTTGTTTTCTAATTCTTTTGGTTGTTCACACTTTCTTTTTTGGTTGCTCATTCTTTTTCTCAACAATCACAAGGCAATTGATTTTTTTGCAAGCTCACATTTTCTCTCTCTTCTAGCAACCACAAACTTGATCCCATCTTAGCAATTGCAATGCATCTCGGTTGTCGTGGTGCATAATCCTTCTATTTTTCCTTTGCAAGTTCTTGTTCTCACACAATCTCTATTCTTTAAGTTTTTTCTTAACAATCATGAATTCTCTTAGTAGTCACAATTCTTTCTTTCTCTTGCAAGCTCTACTTTAGATTCGTGCAAGTCATGTTTTTCTTACAATTTGCATTTCTTGTTGGTTCCAACTATGTGGTTCTACTATGGGGATATGATGTTAATGTTGGAGTGGAATAGATGTGTTTCTTGGTGTAAAACTCGTCTACTGCCTCTTCCCTTTCACTCCCAAAGGCTTAACAAATTTAATTGAAACTTGTAGGAACATGTCCTATTATTGTCAACCTAGCTTGTGTTATTTGTTTAACCTATTTTTGAGCTTGTGATCTAAAGCTTGGATTGTATCCTTTTAGTATTGTTATGGTTGTCTCATTAATACTACTTGAATGTTGTAGTGCAATTGATCTCTATATTCCCTATGATTGTAGGAAAACATGTTGTAAATATGTTATTTATCAGCTTTCAATGTTCCTTTGAGCTATGCATTTCGCCATAATCTAAGTATTTCCCACCCTTCAAGCCTTTTTCTTTTCTCTTTTCTTTCATTTGTTTTCTTTGATTTGGTTTGTTGCTTCCATTTCCATGGCCTTTTTTTCATAGGATTCCTATATAATCAACAAATGTGACCACATGAGATTATCAATAATCCATTGAGGATTCTTTGCCTTTGGTTGTCTATGTAAGTAAGCATGGTAATGTAATAGGTTTGCAAATGACAAGTTCTCAATATTGTTCACCTTATTTTGCAACTCTTGCAAAAGTTTTCCATGTTTTTAGTCCAAGTCAATGAATAGATCATCACTTTCCAAAATTTCTTCAATGGTAGTTGGATTCCTTGGCATTTCCACATAGTATCTTTGTGGGAAAGAAAGGTTATCAAAATCTTTTCCATCTATTACTACACTTGTTCCTTCAATATTTATGAGGGATGTAAGAATAAATTTTTCCCCCCATCTAGGACTATCGTTAGTTTTATCATTAGAATTATAATTTTGTTCATTTGTTTTGATGTTCTTTCTTGTTGTATACATTCCACTAAGCAAATAATTTTTCATTCATTGCGCCAAGGTTTAAAAGCCAAATGCTTATGCCCTTGAATTTAGAGTTGATATTATCTTTGGTTAGTGTTTTGTCTAATGTTGTGTCTACATAGGTAACCAACTTGATCTTGTTTAATTCTAAGTATCTATTTTTAATCATTACATTTTATTTTTTAATTTAAAATTTTGTTTGAAGGGCTTGAAACAAGAAAAATATAAAAGTTGTAATGTGTGTGACATATGACTTGGGAGTGTGACCATATTTAATTCAAATGCATGTGAGTGTTCTATCACCTGTAAAGATCCATGAAATCCATGCCCATCTAGAATTGAAAGATGTTAATTTGTTTGAAAACCCACTTAGTAAAAATTTCTTGAAAAACCTTAGGAATTCCTTGAAAAAATATATAGTCATCTAAGTTTTTTTCTACATTACCATATAGGTCCTTGGCTTGCACTTGTTGATAAAATCATGATCTCATAGTCTTTCACTTCTAAAAATGTACAATCATGGTAGAACTTGGTTTTTTTTATTGATTACATAGTTCATAGTCAACCATTCTTTAGATTTGGGGATGATGATATAAACTTGTTATGAAATCCACTTAACTAAAATGAAACCTCCACATGGTTTGCCTATTAGAATTCTTATCTTGTTTAAATTTTAAATGTGATTTAATTTGTACTTGTGTTGATTGTAAAATGTTTATAATTTTGATATGAGTTGTAGGATTAGTTAGTTAAACCTTAGGCTTTAGAAGTTTCTAGGCCCACTTCAAGATGTATGCATAATTTTGGATGCTTACATTGGAAGCAATACCATTAGGAATTCTTAGATAAACCATTTCAAAATGGTGTGAGTACTCAACCTTGAATGAGTTTTCCCACCTTGAACTTGGGTTGCAACGATGATATAAACAATTCACATTTTGCATGTTTAAAGTCCAAATAACAACATCAATTATGTCCTCTTCCTCTGTTAGGACACATGATGGGTTACTTTTCATGCACTTATTTGGTCTTGTCATTCAAATGGTCATATAATGATGACACTAGTATGTCCTAATGCTTGATGGCCTTCTTCACGGAAGTCACCTTTCTTTCCATTGCATCCATGGCCGTTTCAAATTGTTCATCTATCCATATGCCTTTAGGGCATGCAACAAGTTTTTATCATGATTTTTAAAAAAAATTGTATTGTTGCTTATGCAAGGGGAGGAGAAACATTATTTTCAAATTGATGCACATTTAATCTAACATGTAGCTCCTTCTCTTACCATCCACATTGAACATGCGGCACTAGCTCCTTTTGGCTTTAGTCTCCAAAAGATGGGGCTTGTGTTTTTGGGGCCCATGAGAGGTATCCCATTGTCCTTCCTAAAATCGAACAAATAATACAAAAAGTTAGTTAGGTCAATAAACATTTGAATAACATGCCATTGTGTCACCCATGTAATATCGATAAGATATAAAAAATTTGCAAATTCCTCCCATTCCAAGTTTTGGTCTATTGTTGTTGTGTAAGCAATAGTTGTGAATTTCAAGCTATGAAAGCTGGCTGGAACATGTTGAAATATGCAATGATCAACTTGCCTTGCGTTGCTTCCAACTTGTATGACCACATGTTTGGCTACCCAATGATAATATAAGGACTTAACATATTTCTTCATGTAAAGATTGTTTATTTCTTCAATTCTCCTTTCATCAAACTTATTTATTTTAACTATTATGTTAATATTTTATGTTGTTGTTTTAATAGTTCTATTCTAACTATTTTGCTAGATTCTCCTATTATTACTTTTTGCATTATTCTTCAAATTCTACATTCATCACTCTTTGATTTTTTTTTCACATCTACACTAGTTTCTTTTTATTATTCCTCTCAACCTCCTTCCACAAGGTATAAGAATCTCTAAAAAAATTTGGAACTCCTTTATTATAGATTTTAGTAAGGTGGACATGTTTTTTCATAGTTAAAAGGTATAAATGTTCATTTAAGTAAAACTTGTGCTTATCTATATGTCTTGATAAAATTGTGATGATCCTATCTTGGGGGGAAAATTTGCAAGTTTAAGAATCTTTTTGGTGTTCCTTAAACTCATTATAAATTTTGCATTGCAATATCCCAAGTTTAGAATGTGTCCTTTAAATTTGCTTATTTATTTGGATTCTTGCAAAAAGCACCCCATAGATTGATTTTGCAACTTACTTAGGGTTTAAGGCCTTATTGGTGATGTTCGACCCCTTTGAATGTAATAGATCATTCCCATGCCCAAACAATTTAGATGACATTATGAATTAAAATATCTATAAGTTTGTCCTATTTCACACCCTTAACCAAACACTTAAAGCCCCATAGATACATATTTTTGCATGTTTATGTTGTTGTGTGTGCATCGTACCAAAACAATCAAAAGTTCATTACCAAACAAAATTTACAAATGTGTTTCATATGACATCCTTCACCAAACATTTAAAATCCCATGCATTGAAATATTTTTAAATTTGTGAACATTTGTGTGTGTTGGGATGTGACAACTTTAACACCAAATGTTTTTATAATCTTCATGAACACCTTGTTCAAGAATGAATATTACATCTTGCATCCATGATAAATTTTTTAAAATAATATTCTTGGTTGAAATATTTTGAAATTCCAATTTATTTTTTCCATGTGGTATTCAATCAACAATCATAGTTTAACCATCATAAGGTGTTTGGCTAATTGGCCATGGGGTTTTCTATTCATTAATCAAATGTTTGCTAAGGTGGGTTCAATGATAGGCGTAATTACCTTAGAGTTGAAGAACTCATTGGTTGTTAAATTAAAGAAAGTCCTATTGTCAAGACATTACACCTTAGACCCAAGGTTTTACCCACGGTTCTTTGATAACATGGCCTTCATTTATCCAAAACGCAAGGCTAAACCATTTTCCTACCTTTTCATATTTTCCTTCATTTATCCAAAATGCAAGGCTAAACCATTTTCCTACCTTTTCATATGCCCATTATTTTGGGAATGTTCCCACTTCAAGGCTTTACTTTACATACCTTTATACTCTATGGTGGGCCTTTCCACATGGAACAATGCCCTTAACATAATGTTTTTGTTTTTTTTCAAAGTTGGACATTTCTTGATTATGGTAAGGATGACATGGTTAAAGAGGTGACATGGTTGCTTTTTCTTCTTTCAAGATTTAACCCGTAGGTTCCAACATTTCTTTTCAAAAAAATTATATATAATGAACCCACCTTAGGTATACTATTTATTAAATTTAACATGGAGGATGACTAAATGTTGAATTGAACACCCAACCACTTTCAAGATGGTTATGAAAACTACCATCAACTTTTTCACTTCATGATCCATAACCATTATTCCTATAGTCAAACTAATGAACTTAGTACAAAATCCATAACTAACAACAAGATGGTCATGAAAATTCTCTTCAACTTTTTCACTTCATGATTTAGAACCAATGTTTTTCTTGGCTAAAATAATGACTTCAATACAAAATATATGACACACACATCATACAAAGAAGTTAAGCACCATTATATCAAAGGTTGACCCAAAAAAATTCTTAATTATAGTTAACAATATAGTTGGATGCAACATTACAAGTGCTTTGATTATGAAATGAAAATATTAATGCATTATATTGATTTGAGTTTGTTTTTATATTTTCAACTATTTTTCTTCCTTTTTGTTGGGTAATGTATGGTTTGGAAGTGATAAATTGACACCTTTTGAACCACTACAATAAAAGGTGTCCTTGTATATCAAATGATTTCATTGGATTTTGAGTGAATTCTCTAGTCATAATGAACAAGATCTAATGGGGATGCAATGAATTCATTGGTCTAATGAACAGGGACTAATGAACTACATCCACATTTTGTAATAGTGAACATTTTTTTAATTTGAAAATTTCTTCTAAGGGGTTAAAGAGACATCACATTTTGTTTAAGAGCCTTGTGTTTGTTAGTTTTATGTGGAGGCATGAGTCATAATTGATTTATTTACAATTGAGTTTTATGGCATGCATTGAAAGAATACTTGGAAAAAAATTAATTATTTGAGAATTTAGAAAGATTTGCATTGATGACTGGAAGTCCTCTAAGGTGTTAGATAAATGTTCGAAAGGATTAGTAAATTAATTTGAGTGTGATATTTTGGGAGTTTTATCTAAAAGGTTATTATATTGAGACTGGGAAGATGAAAAAAAAAGGTTGGTTCTAGCTAGATCTTAATAGTGAGAATTTTCAAGAAATTAACAATAAAAGAAATATGTTTTAGTTTTGAAGGGAAGGAAAAACATACATATGGAATGAATTGTGCATTGTGTGACTATTAAAATTGCTTGAAAATGTTGATTAGTTCTATTAAAAACTTATATTGTGTCATATAATGATCATATTCTAAGTTCCTATAATGGATTACCAATATCATGGTGGATAGAGTGCAACACTTGTCATCAATTTTGGTGAAAGACATTTTGGTAACTTCATGTGCATGTAATGAAAGAGGTTGAAGAGAGCCACAAGGTTAATGACAATTCCTTTAACATGTGTTTAGCAAATGAACTAAAATAGACCATGCAAATTGGAACTATAAGCACAAGGTGTTTGGATTGTAAACAACTCGGGTTAGAAGGAGTTGAAGAACATCACAAAAGGAGAATACATGGCAACACCAATACAACAACCTCAATACCTTATCTCAAACTAGTGAACCTTCATCTATTTGTCTACAAACTTGCATAAAATATGTGAATATTTCATTTGGGAAGGCTATGGATGAAATTACATGAAATATGTGAATATGGGATTGACTTGGCCTTGCTTGACTTAACTTCATTATAATCCTCATCTAAAATCTAGTTGAGATTTTACATTCAAATAAAAACCAATTGGTATGGATGTTTAGGTTGGATGTGACATTGACAAATATCTAAACCAAGATCCCAACAAGATTATCATAACTTAAACATATTGATAAGACTTGATATTTTCAATTGCACCCCTTTGGGACCCCTATGATTGCACCCCTTCACCTTGCCCACCCCTCCCCCTTTCTCTTCCCAAAAGGTGTTAGCTCCCATATAAAACCATTGATTTCATCCATAAAATTGGATGGAGAGGGAAACATATGCATCTTCAATTTCTTGTTTTTGATTCTCACCCATTTTTGGGTGTTGGAGCTTTGAAATCTTGTCTATCCTTGGAAGGAAAGGAATTGTAGGAACCATTTCCTCTTGTTCCTTTTGGTCCTTTCTTTGCAAAAAAGGAAAATGAGGTTTGAAGTATCTTGTCAAACTTTGCAATCCTTCTTCTATGTGGGCATAAAATGAAATGCATGTCACTTGCCCCTTTTGTATGTGAAAACAAATTGATATTTAACAAAACTTTAGAAACCTTTCAATTGAAAATGATTTGGTGTAGGTTTGGCCCTTGGGTTGGTGTTTTCACTAAAATAAAAAACCTAAGGCAAAGTAGTAGTTAGCCAATCCTTGTCTTTCAAAGATGACCCATGAACCTTATTCATACCCATCATAAAACATGAGATGAATATTATCATAAACGTATGTAAAACATTAAAAAAAAAAAAGAGTATTTGGAAGGCACCACATATGCATGAATATTGGATTTTACACTTATTCCTTAAGAGTGGAAGGAAATTATGCATATTTATGGTTCATAAGATCTTTCCACCTTAAGGAGTAGGTGTAAGAATTCTCCTCTACACCTCATGATCAATTATCTTAAATTCACAATGAAGTTCATCTCTTCCTTTATCATAAGTAAAGTTCAAAAGTCTGAAAGATGTTTCCAAAATGCTTGGCCAAACTTGGCTACCACCTCATCCTAGGGCCCTGACTTTGAGAATGTTCCCCACCTACTTACCTACTCACATAGTATTATAGTAACCACTTACATTGGTAATTAGCTAGGTAGGATAGGGTTTACAAGATATCAAGGTGGAACCTCGGTAACTTAGTTGTGGGTCTTCATCAACATATTAGTTTTGGTTCTAAGGATCATCCTCATGGTGAACAAGAGAAGTAGTGGATCTTCCAGTACAAGAGTAGAATATTTGGCCATTCCACTAGGTCACAAGTGTCAGCAATCACAACACCCAAAGTTGCAAAGTAGTGCTCATATCTTACAAAGTCACCTTAAACCCTGAATCCCCTGAGTTGTGGGAAGTGGGTAGAATAACATGGGTGGTCATATACAAACAATCAAAGGGCTTTTAGAAGTACTTCTTTCTAATTTGTACTGAAAACTCTTAGGAAGTTTTAGGTTTGTGGGTCTTGTGCAGTGCAGAGTCCAAACAAGGAACTGTTGCATGATGTCATGAATCAAGTGTTTGCTACTGACAAGAATAGAATACTTCTTCTTCTTCTTCTTCTTCTTCTCCTTCTTCTTCTACTTACTTTCGGCCTCTGTCCCAAATCTAAAAGTCCAGCTAGAAGAAGCTGGCAGACAACCAATTTCAAGGTGGATTTTCCCTCAGGCACAAGTTTCAGTAGTCAGGATTTTTCCAGATTATACATATAACCCAGCAGCCACCAGTGCACCAGTCATTGGAAACCCTTTACAACACAGTTGTGAATGAACCACAACTTCATCCACAACTAAGTAAACCCTCCTACTTCCCCCTCACACTACCAAGGTTAAACTACCTATGTCAGGTGGGTAAGTATCATTGGTAAGTAGGTAGGAAATGGAAACAGGTATTGTGTAGGTACGTAAAAGTAGGTAAAGCATTTGGTGTCTTTGTATACTTTGTAGGTACGTAAGTAGGTAAGGCCTCGATGGGTAGGTAGATACATGTGGATGGTTTAGTATATTGCTAACCGCCGTGGTTAGCTATGGGATTGGAATATAACGAAAAAGTGTTGCCTATCCACAGACCATTCATCCTTTGGGTGGTGAGTGCACTGGTGAGTGCTGCTAAGTTCACTCTGGCAGAATTTTCCCAGCAAGATATAATTATATTGTTTGTGCAGCTGAGCTTCAAGCTCTGTTGAGTGAGTCCCACTGTCAAATGCTGTCCCAGTTTGACAAACGTGACAACCATGTACCAGACAATCCTGCATGAAATTTGCTTGGCAAGGATTCAGAAGCAGCAGTTGTCCAAGAGTATTATTGCAATCCTTTGTTGGATTGAAGAGAAAAGTCTAATATATTGCTCCACACCGTGGCATTCTCTCTCTCTCTAGTACAGACCTGGGTGGATTTTCATTCTGGAATTGGAGGCCATGTTGCAGCCTGTAATCTGTGTAGGGCAGGTGTTTCGAAACATCTGGTATCCTTTTCTGTTCTAATTTTTCTCCTAGTACTAGGCAGGTATCTGCCATGTATCACAAGGAAAAAAATACAATCTTTGCACTTGGTAAATCCCTCGGCCAGAAGCTTGTTTGGAATTGGGTCTGTGTGCTCAGCTCCATCTTCAAGGCCTTTGTTCTGGTAAGGCCCATGGCATTTGGTCTTTTACCTTACCCTAGACTATATAAATGTATATAATAAACGCTGCTTCACACTTTTATCTTTGCCTTTAAGTAGGTGAGGGCCGTAAGTTTGGTGCCTGGTCACAAGTCACAAACCCAACACTGGCATAAACTCACAGCAGATTTGTGTTGAGTGAGTTAGGCTATGAGAGATTTGTCCTGAATGAGTCTCGATGACAAAACTCATGCAGGGTACAAACTATAAACTCACTGCAGATTTGTTCTGTTGCGAAGTGAGTTAGGCTATGAGAGATTTGTCCTGAATGAGTTTGGATGACAAAACTCATGCAGGATACAAACTATAAACTCACTGCAGATTTGTTCTGTTGTGAAGTGAGTTAGGCCTATGTGAGATTTGTTTTGAATGAGAGCATCCATGACATAACTCACTCAGAACAAACAGAGAACAAACTCACTGCAGATTTTGTTCCAAAGTGAGTTATGCCGGATTTGTTTGGAATGAGTTAATGTGCCATATATAGAAACAACAACTGGAAGGAGATTGCTGAGCATAAGAAACAAATACCCATTTATGTACTGTTCACTATTCTGGAATCTGGACACTTGCTATGCTGAATTTGATGTATATAACAAGTTCACAACTTGGGCTTTAGCAGGTGATCTCTGATGATCCCCCTTCAATTAAGGGTGAATGAAGAACACATTAATGTGTCATGGGTGGCCTTGGAAGTTGGTGGTGCCAGATGTGGCCTTTTGCAATGATAGTTTGGACTATAGTTGGGTGACATGGGGGCAACATCTTGGCGTGAGCATGCCAACCTAGATGACCACTTTGCAATGGTGTTGAAATTGTGCTTCCAACCTCCAACACAATTTTTAGCTTTTGTGGGACCCAATAATGCACATTAGCTCCTTGACTTTAGTCATGAATAATATTGGGTTCTAGAAAATGCATATCACCTTAATATGGTAACATGAAGTCCAAAATTGTGAACCTTTACATTGAACATAATTTTATCTTTTGTGGGACCCAATGAACATAGTGTGATTCATATTAATTAGTTCATGGGTGCTCTCACACTTTTTTTTGTTTTTTTTGGGAGGGACCAAATTGGTTAGCCCATCACCAAGTCTGTTGGAAAATTGGGCACTCCTCAATAGAAGCACCTCTTTGGACCCCAGTAGCAAAATAGAAACAAATGTGCAAAACTAGTGCTCACCTTTTCAGTTTCTGTACATGGGAGTTGAACTTTGGGCAAACCATATGGGATGGAAGTGAGGTGATATTGGGAACATCTTGGGTATTGACTTGAGGGAACCCTATGGGAACATGATAGGAACACATTGAGAACAAGGGAAAAAATAAAAGCAAAAAGAGTGTGAGAAGCAGCAGCCCCCCCCCACCCAACAAAGAGAAAATCTGAACCCCTCATTAGTGCAATGCTAAGCCTTCTCATTGGCTGCATGAAACTTTTATTTCCAAATCTGTTTGTCAACATTTTTGGCCTGGGCTAATGGCAGGGCACAAGTTGTGGGACATGGGTCACTAGCTACTTCACTTTGGTCATGAGTAAAATTAGGTTCTAGAAAGGAATATCACCTTAATATATTAATATGAAATCCAAAACCATTGTACAACCCACCTTGACAAAAATGCATCATTCATATCTCAAATTGAAATATGGATAATGGAAGGTAGAGCTTTCTAGTGCAATGTTGTGCAACCAACATTGACACAAATCCATCATTCATGTCCAAAAATTGAAATATGGAACCTAGCCATTATACTAGGACGTACTTCATTCCTTTCTCCAATTCCTTTTTCCTTCATGTTACAGTCAGGATTTTATTTTTAATGTTTTGAAAAGTTACACAGATTGTAGCCTAGCCTTAGGAAAGGAATGATTGCACTTTTTTGTGGAAATGTCAAGGCAAAGAAGGGAAATAATGCAATCAATTTCTATTTTTTGGCATCACAAATTTTGTGAGACAAAATGTTAATTTTTGTGAACCTTGTTGGTGACATATTTAGGGGTGATCTTGTTGATTACATATTTGAGGGTAGTAAGGTAACAACACTCCGGCGATCATTATTTTTGTGTGCATTCAAAATTGGCAGAAAATAGATAGTCAACAATGAAAATTTGGCTATAATACATAGCCTACATGGCACCTTACTAAATAGTTTCAACTAATCACAAAAGTAGGGGATCAAACCCTAGTTATAAAAAAATTGCTCATAAAATTTCTGGCCATTGCCACATAATATCTCTTGCAAGTTGATAGATTAGTAATGTCTTTAAACAAACGAGAACACATCTAGGGAAAGGATCATGAAAATAAAGGATCACATAGCTCCATGAAGATTGTGTTCTCTACTCAAGTACAACAACAAAAAATTAGAAAATCAAAACACTTGAAGACCATGAAATCAAAATAAAACATAAATTTTATAAAATAAAATCAAATTTAAACTACCCAAGGCACCAAGGGATGCAAGCACTTGGTAGTGGGCAACCTACAATTGAAGAGCCCTTAAGCATTGAAAACATATTAATGCTTGTTTGTTGGCCAAATACTCATAATTTTATCAAAAGAAAATTTTACATTGTAAAAAACAGAGTGCCCAAACATGTGAACACACACATAATTTTAAACACACATGATAAATGTTCATTCATCCTCCATTGGACACAACATTTGAATGAATCATGGTGTTTTTTGTTAGTTTTAAATACTTTGAAATGTTGTGAAATAGGACAACAAAATTGGTTATGATCCTTGACATTTCGGTTAGAGAACTGATAGTATTTTCAAAGCCTAAAACAACTTTGGCATTACTTTTCATTGCCATTTTAAACATGGATCTTTGCACATATAGGGTTATATGCACACAATGCTTGAATAACCACTTCTTTAACAAATCCCATCTTTAGGGTACAAAATAAAACCTTAACAACATTCATATGGATGTTGAATGATTCATCACATTCTTCAAACAATTAATAGTAAGGATACACATTAAAGTTATCTAGTTATTAATAAAATAAAGAAAAGACAACACCAGAACCTTGAGTTTCGTCATAAATGTGGTGAGATTTTTTTAAAAATTGCAAAAAAATACATTAGCATTAAATGGGGGGTGAAAATTTTTAAAACCATCAATTTTGGTGGTAAATTGAGTCTCACCACGTCTTTCTTTTTTCTTGAACACCTTCGTTATTCCTACATATATTTTCATTGTTCCTACTTGTATAACTACTATAATTCCTCTCGAACCTTGTGCATTAAATTTTGAGTTTCAACATTTCATACCCATATCTAATAAAATTTCCTTACTTTACGGATACCATTGAAAAAGGGGTTATGAGGTGAAAGGAAGCCCAAAGACAAGGTGAAGATAAGGTGAATTTATAGATTTTTTTAATACCTAAAGCTTCATTCACCCCCTATTGTGGAAAGTGTGTGTGCAACTTAGCCCATACTTTTAAATTTGTTTCAAAACATTGAAATGTGACACCTTCCACAACTTGGTAAAAAAAGCTCTTGGTCACATAAAATTTCATCCATGTTAGAGTATCATGCATAAGAAATCAATGCCACCATTGAAATTTGTAATCCATTTCATCAAAATTGTATCATGCATATGTTCCAACATTTCATTGAACACTACTTGGGTTAGTTTAATTGCTTGCACTAAATTAATGATAAAGATATCATGGGCTTGTGCTAGTTTAATAAAAAAATTCATTGCATTTAGAAGAGGAAAATGGAAACAAGGCTTAAGAAACTCTCAACATTAATTAAATGCTCCAAGTTGGAGGCAATAGATGGTATTACATGGCTATTTAAGGCCATTTTTTAGTAACAATGGACAATATTTTTCAACACTTGTTTGAATGAGCTCAACATAAATATCTGATAGGTTTGGACATTGTTCGAGATCTTCAAGCCTTTTGTTTCCATGATCTCCCCCAACTTAGCCAATTCCAAATGCCTCTTTGAAAAACTGCAAAAATATTTATGAAACGAAACCGTGACTCCTTCAAAATAATTGACCATGTGCAAAATAGAAAGGGTTTGGACAACTAGATTTGTTTGATGTGCCTTGCAATGAACTTCAATTAGTAATGGAGCAAATTAAAATTAATTTGGATAGTAACAAGCATGTGGCAACCTTGAAATGCACTAACCTAACAACATCAAAATACATATTTTTTAGGAAATGACATCAAAGTTAAGAATACTTCCATTCTCATGAAATGTTTGCATAATCATTGTAATGAGGTTTGCTACATTAAAACCATCCATTACATGTTCTAGCAACAACAACATGGGAACCCTTATCCAATTTTAAATGTTGCATGCATAAATTGATGGCCAAGATCGGTTTCCAACTAAAGTAACCTTATCACAAGACAAAGCAAAATAAAAAAGCCCTATCCAATGTAAACTTGGTAGATTGAATGAAGATGGTATGGAGAGCTTTTGACATACCTCACCTTGCATTATCAAACTAATTATTTTTTGAACAATGCTTAATTTTCAACAAATCAAGAAGGGACTTCATGCTTTCAAAATCTATGATTGGTCTATTGTTAACAAGCATATAATAACAAAAAATTAAAAAAATAGTTTCTTGTTAAATGTCAAATCTTAATTAAGAAAATGTTGAAAAAAAAATTTATGAAAGATTTGGGCAAACAAAGCCTTGTTTTTGACATGTGCACACTTCTTGCTTTAATAGAATGCCCCAACTTTCACCATTGGCATAACAAAAGTGATTTTTTCTTCCTTACATTAAATAACCAAGTTGTGTATCAATAAATTTTTTATATCCTCAATTTTAAAACAAACTTTGTATCTCACAAAGGTCATCAACTAGGCCATTCCCATCAATCACTGATTCTAACCATCAGAATCATGTTGTCCAAACATCTCGAAACTTTTGATTGAATTCATATTACTACTTTTTAACACCAAGGTTTGGGAGTTTGAGCTCTTGCTCCAAATCTATGAATTTGTAATTTTTTTTTTTTTGCACTACTTGATGAAGCAATAATAATATTAGTAACTACATAGGAAATGCTTTAGGGAAAGAAAATTTAAGGACAAAAAATTCAATCGAAGAAGTAAAAAGCTAATAACCAAACAATACCTTGTACATATACACAAAATACAAGCTTGCATACAACAACACAAAAGAAAGTACAAAAGTTTAATTCAAAAGCTAGTCAAATTGTAAAAGAACCTAGGCACTTTATTCAAATTCCAAATTTGTGATTTGAAGAAGAGAAGAAGTCACAAAACTTGATGATGAAATTAGAAGATTAAAACATCAAGCTTCAACAAAATGCATCAAGACTCCTTGTTACAACTTGCATCAGATTCTTGTGCCAAAAACTTTATAGTGCTATGCAAAATGGTTTTGCCATGCACCACACTCTACAAAATGATTCCTCCACAAAAAATAAAATTAAAAATCAATCACTTTGCAAACAAACACAAATGCACATTCCCATTCTAAATTTTATGACAAGCTTGAAAGGGTTGAAGCTTTCAAAGATAGTTGACTTCGAGCTTGTGAAGCATTGCTCTTCTCAAATCACAACTCCTGAAGTCCCATGGGTCTTGTAGCACCATTCAACCTTGAGGCTTGAATAGGTAAAAATTAGTCAGTGTTACGTTTATATACATGTTCCATGATTGGTATTAGATTTAGGTGAACTTCATCCCTGGGATGGAGCTACTTCGACAAATCTAATGGCTATGATCATGCCAAATAAAACAACCTCATGGCCATGGACATTGCCTTTTAGGCAATCTATTCCTCAACATAGGAGAGCTTTAGGCAAACAGCTCCTTGAGCTCATAGCCTTTTAGTGATGGGAGGTTTTAGTGTTGCTTTATTTGTGCGACACTTGTCAATGTTTGTGTAGGCAAGGATCAGCAACACTTTTTAAAAAACAATTCAATTGGGTGAAAATACCATTTAAAAAAAGTTTGCTTGGTAAGGTCACTGCAATTCTTTTAGTTTGTATTTTGGCAAATTTTTAGCCCCAAAAAAACACTGGTTACAATTTCTCTTAATAAAAGTGGCAGTTTTACATCATCAAAATGGAGATTCATTTCTGGAGAAATGTGAAAGTTATTGGGATATGTTATACATATTTGTACATAAAAATGTACACTAGAAAATATGTACATAGCTGGGGCTGATGGAAGAGATCAATACCAACAACTGGGTTTACTGAAAACCCAGTTGTTGTACTGATCTCTTTGGGGCTTGGGCTCTACATTATGTTATAATGTTGAAACCAAGAGGTCTAGCAATCTCATAGTTTGGAGGAAATTTACAAACATTTTTGTTTGTTTATTAAAGAGAGAGAGAGAGTGCAGGCATGTTGATTCATCAGGGAACAAGAAGAGGCACATGCAGTTTTTGGGCCACCTCCATATGTTAGGTTTTGATCCCAGGAAGCCCACCTGACACTAGGTAATGGGGCTTTGCATGGCTCCATGTGAACCCCACTACTAGGCAATGGGTGTTGTTTTGTTATGTTTTTTTTTTCTTCCCTCTTTGGATGCAGTGCATCTTTTCTTAAAGTAAGAGACTTCAATCTTTTTCTCTTTTCTTTGCCTGGTTGGACTCTTGGAGCAAACCCCAAGGGATCCCAACTTGCTTTGAAGATTGGCAAGCTTAATTTAGGCTTAAGTTATGGGTGGCTGACTTAAGTTACCCAGGACCGACTAAAATATGCTTGTGTATTAGAACAATTGCTTAGTTTAAAGCATACGTAAAGATTTTTGAGCTGAAAAGCTTTATAATTTTCAATGGGGTTATATAGCATAATTTCATGGATCCCCTAAGAATCCCCATAAGAACCCAGGACAGTGAACAGTATTTCGTAAGGTGATATGGAAATGTAATATTTTTTTTAAAGGAAAAAAAATCCTAAAAATCTTTAGGTAAGGGAGGTATTTTCCTTGCTGGGAGTCACTTCATGGTTGGTGAGTGAGACTTGGACTTTGGCTCATCCTACTCACCTCATATGAGGTAACTCTCTCAGGAAAATGGGTGCCCCTTTGAAGGGCCTGCCTATTATTTCAGGCTTCTTAAATTGCAAAATTCAATTGCTTTCAGGGAAGTGTTGCGTTTGTGCTTTTTAGAGCAGAATTGACACCTTAAATCTTTTAGGAAAAAGAATGTGTTTTCCCAGAGAAGAAGCAAAATTTATCACACTGTTGCTACATTTGAAGAATATGAAACCAATCACAATTGAAGCAATTGTAAGTCATGGTACATTTAGAAATCTTCCACCCACAACGTGCCATAAACGTGAAAACTTGGATGCCTACTATGACTGCAGGGAGAGACTTCTTTTATTCAAATGCCATCCATCACCTGGCCCAATCCACTCCACAAAGAGAAGCCGAACTCAAAAGTAGCTGCTCACAGTGTTCACTGTTGAAGATGCTGCTGGGGAGCATTAATATACAAAAGCTAATTTTGTCTGCATAGATAACCCAAGAAAGTGATACCGTATATCATCGATCCTAAGTCTTAACCAGTGTTAGGTGGTTTATAAATTCTAGACTGAAGTTCCCCCACCTGGTCGGATGGGGAATATAGGCTACATAATCAATGGATACCAAAATTTGAAAGACACACATCCACCTCTGACCCAGAAAAAATGAAAATGTCAAAGAACTCTTTAGACTTTCTTGAAGCTGGGCAGTTCTTTGAGGAAGTTGAAATACCCAGAACCAAAAATTCTTTGAAAAATTAAAAGATGACCCAACACTGGTCTTAACCTCTTAAACTCTTCTACTGACTTCACATCAATGCACAGCTAGAACAAGACTTATTATTTGTTTACTGATTCTTAGAGAGTACTAACTTGGATAGGACATTTTTTTTTGGGAGTGTTTCTTCTGTCTTTGTTTTTTATTTTAATAGGTCTTTTCTGAGCAAGTGGTAGCACTTTTTGGGTAGGCCAAAACCAGTTTTGGCATTGGGATCCTCTGTTCAAGTTTTTTTTGGTCTACTACTTTCAATAGAAATTGCAGGATCCCAAAGTGACTAAATTGGACACGACAATGTGGACAATAGGGGGCGGCCGACATTTACCCACTACTGGAACATAAAAGAAAGTTGGACAAGCAAAGTCCAAGCACTTTCAACTGACTTAGTTTGCCTGTGTACATACATGTACCCCTATCTAACAACTGCCTTCAGTCTAGCACAGCATCCCATCTGAGTTTATAGTTGATGCGGGTATTGTCTACAAATGAAATGTCCAAAAGAGCTAACGAATTGATCAACTGTTGAAGTCTCACATTAGAATGGTCTTTGGGTTGAAATTTAGTAAGACTTTTTTGGGACTTTCTACAAATACCTCCACAGAAGGCCAAATCCATTTTGATAGAGTATTACCAAGTCTTGGATCTATTGTATCTCCAGTTGCCCATGATTTTTTGAGCTCATGCAACCATGATCCAATATCCTGACCTTAACTTACAATTAAGGTGAGGGTAGCCTTTGCTGTGGGCTGTACACTGGACTATGCCCACTTAATAGGCCATGACTTCCTGACTTGATTGTTCCATCTAGTAGATCTAAAGGCAGGCTGCATTTTATCTTCAGATTGCAAAAGTTTGAAAAGTTCAATTGAGACATTACCATACAAGACCATCAGAATGAGAAAGAAGGATTATGTAACACAATTAGCAATGCTAGCAAAGTTCCTGCATTTGTAAAATTTGAGATGATATTGCAGTTCAATGGGTGATCATGACATCAAAGCCAAGTTGACATGATGGATTATGGAACATGGTTATTGATCTTCTTCAAAACAAAGATTTATGGATTGTTTATAACAACTCCACCAAACAAAGTTGTACACCAGAGGAAACAAGAAACTAGATAGACAATTTTTAACAAATACACCATCATCCCTTTCTTAGAACATTCACAAGTCCTTGTAATTGTTGGAATTATCTAAGAGTTGGTTCTTGACAATTCAAGCTTTTAAAGAAATTTGTGTCCATGAAGTAATAAAACACTAAATCAAAAAAATTGACAATCGTAGTAACACATTAGTCATCAAAGGGGGTTTTCTTACTTGGAAGAATTGGTTAACATTAGAAGGAAAAAAAACTCCAACAAAAGGTGCAACCACCTTGTGCAAGGTTTAAATGTGAACATTGTTGGAAGACTATACACATCCAAGCGTGACAAAATACTCCATAAACAAAGAATGTGTAGGAATTGAACCAACAAAATAGCCATGACAAATGATTTGTCATTAGTGTGGAGTAATTGTTACTCATAAATATTTTGCAAAGCACTAAAGATCATTCGCATGATGCACAAGCTTGATGCTAAACTCGAAAATTTGCTTGTAAATGTATTGCAACAACTTCATTCACATTTCATAGAAAAAAAAAGGTTAATAACATGTTTTTATTCTTAGTTCAAACTCATTATATTGATAAAAAATTTTAAAAAGTAATTTTGATTATGTTATCATAGTCAATTATAAGCAATACAATGCTTATAATTGCAATATAAAAAGTTTTAAAGGGAGAATTCCATGTTTTTAGACTTAGGAAAAAGTCACTATGTAATTAGAATAAGTGTTGTTGCAAAATTCAAGTTTGGAAAGGCAAACTTTGTTTATAACAATCCATTGCATATATCACCACAACAAACAATTTATTTATTTTTTTGGTTGTAAATCATTGTTTCCACCTAATGTTGAATATTTGAAGTGCAAATAGAACAATCAACTTTAAACAAAAATAGTTAGACAAAATAAGTTAGAAACATTCAAACTAAATTTGTTTCCCATTCTCAATAAACATAACAATGAGATGAGGAAGATAATGATCAACAATGAAATTAGTAACTTAAGTGCAAGATTGGTGATCACATTGGGTTTTCATTTAATATTATGTGAACATGAAACGACCTTAAAAAATATTGGACTATTGATGATTTTGATTTGCTCACCATCATTAAGCAAGTAGATATTTTATGATTTCAATTTTACTTTTCTCTAATTTGATGAAAATTGATCAGGTATTGTTCCATTGTTGAACCATATCATGCATTATTGGTTCCAAAGAAAGTTCCATAACCACCTCCACTAATGGTGAACAATATTATGAAATCAAGGAGATTATCCCTTCCAATGTTTCATATTCTTAACTACAATACATTGTTCTTTGACGAGATTATTTACAACATATGTAGGGATGAATGAATCACCTTATAATAACTTAGAAAACTTAATCATTTTGCTTTCATGATATTTATACACACCTCAATTAGACAAGAATAATCATAAGATAGTTTATGTAGATAGTTTCCTTATTGAAGAACAAAATTAGCCCATTCACATTCCATCATTTATGGATCATGTTCATTCATTGCGAACCATTTCAGATGAATCTAATCAACATTCATTTAAGGTATGACCTTGCAACATGCTCTTGTTTGCCTTCATGTTCATATTTCATGTTCCAAGTTTCTTTATGTTAATTTTCATTAGGGTTTGTATTTGCTTATTTCATTTCTTCACATTCCTACTATATGTGTGATTGGGATTTACACTTACTTTTTTTCTTATCCATAATTTGTCACACACTTTTTGTTCATGATAGTTTTCATACTAATGACACCCATACTCACTTCATGAAAAAAAAGAAAAAGGTTCTACTTGCAACGTAAGTAGAACATCTTCAATTACATTGTAAATTTTTATTGTGGTGGGTTTAGAAATGTCTAAAATCACATGCCTGCTCAAGATGGAAATCTACCTTCATCTTTGTGTATTGGGCAAGTTTACAATAATAGGGCTTGCACTTGCACCTGCTCAATTTACTTTCCTTAAGGCTGATGTAACAAATTAAAATGGTAGATTGGTATTTGCTTATGTTGCTGAAACAATGTTTTAAAACAATAGTTACACTACTCTAAAAATGCTTTTGGGCATTCTATACTCATTTGGATTCATTTCAAATCTATTCACATGTTACACTACTACACTAAAAACATTCTTGCATGAATATATCATGCACCTTCAACATTAACTGAATTTACCATTTAGAAACATGTCAGATAAGCAGTGGTTATACTTGCAATGGGAACAGCACAAGGTGTTACTCTAGGAACCTGAAGTGAAGAATGTCAACTGAAGAACGTCTAAGGGTTTCCAGAGTCACAGAAGAAAAAAAATGCAGACAGAGACAAAGTGCTTTTGCAAGAGAATGTAATCAATAGCTGGATGTAGTATAAAAGGAACAATCATGGTGTTTCACATAAACAAACTGGTGACCTTAGAATGAAAGGTCTCGGTTTCCTATGCACAAGCTAAACCTGAGAATTGGCCTCATAATGCAAGGTCATCTTTTCTGTATACAAACTACACCTGACATATTTTTGAGAACAATCTTCCATGTCAGGAAAGGAATTCAAAGAAGTATGCACATTTGCCTGCTGTACCTAGATGGGGACTAGACCCAACCAAGTCATTCTGAACTCACTTGTAAAGGATTCAAAGAGAACCTGTGTTGCATCTGCACCTTTCAATCCTCCTTTTGGTGTTTCATTGTTACAAAGAACATGGCAAGCACCAGAGTCAGACCACTAACTGCAGTGCCAACTGCGTACCAGACAGCAGCCGCCAGAAACATTTGCACTATCACACTGGAGGTGAACTCAGCTGGCAATGGGCCTGCTGCATAAGGAACCTCTGATGATATGGCTGCATCCATCCCACTTGTCATTCCAACCAAAACAGCTGCAGTTACAGAAGCAACAAGTGGAGCCACTGCCAAAATTGACCTCAACCAACCTGCAACCATGTTGTCAACATGGTCATAAGGAATCCAGGTCTGTCTGGGATTGTCATTTGACCGTGGATTTCTCCCATTGTCCATCACTGGCTTTGTCTTTGTGAAGCTTGTAGAAGGAAGTGGACAGGATACGGGCTCTGCAGGAGACCAATATTCATCTTCAAAGGCATTTGCTTTGGAGTTAATCCTTGGTGCACTTGACCCTTTTTGACGTCTCTGTGCAGCTGCTTCAAACAGTGGGCCAAGTTCTTCTGGAATAGGTGGGCTTGTGTGTGACTTATATTGAAAACCAGAAGGTTTATCACTATCAGGCAGAGTTACCCAGCTCAGTGGAATGATTGCACCTGTTGATGCACGGGCAGATTCTGGATTCCATGAAGACATATCTCCAAACTGACTCTTGCCTATGAAGTGATGCCACCACCAACCTGCCCGGGCCTGGATGCCTTCTGCAGCTGCCATCCGTGCCTCTCTCTGACGTGCTGTCTCCTGAAAAAGGCAATCAAGTTTCCAAGAACAGGTAGACCATTCTAATGTCAGTAGATGAAATGTTGCAGCTGATGCCAATTAGGTATCAAGAAAGGTTATAAAAGATGATCATACTAGGTCAACATCAGAAATGATAAGGTTGCCAGCAGGAATTAGGAGAGAGATGAGAGAAACCACTTAAGGACATAAGTGAACTGTAGCCACAGACCAAGTAAGGAGAGAGGAGGCTCCATCTTTTGAACTGCTCATGGCAGTGGTGGGATTAAAGTAAGACTTTCTTGCATTAGATGGGTGTACTAAAAGATTGAAAGAGCAAAATGTCATATTCACAAATATTTCTGGGGACAACAGGAAACCCTGATAGAATCACAAAACCAGTATCGGGCGAGGAGTTCAGGGAAATTATCATGTATGTATCCTGTACTCTCTGGGCTGGTGATCAATCAAAGTCAGCATAGCCAGGGAGGTCAAGTCATTTGAAGCCTCAATGGGTCAATTTATTTATGGTCTTGTCTGAAGATTATACATACATGACTTCTCATTCTCCAGAGTTCTGCTCTCTATCTAGGGCTCTACAAAATTTCAGGGTTGCCTAGACCCAGGCTCATTGACTTCATTCATGGCTGTAGAACCCATGCCCAATGTGGCAGCACAACAGGGAGGCAAACTTGGGTTGTTGGGAGGGCAAGGAGGGGGATATGGAAAATGAAATGAAGGCAACAGAATTGTTGACAACTGGCCTAGTGGAGGACTCACTCTGGTGGTGGGATGGATAAGGTCAGGCCATACTTATGGGAGTGTAATGCCATAGCCTTGTGCCAACAGCCCCTGAACCAGAGAGGTCTCTGGAGGGCTCAATCCAGTGGTGACACTGAGCAGGAGGAACTGTAGAACAACAGTATGCTTGACATTACCTAATAGGCGTATAATGTGCACTCAATTAAGAGGGAGAAAGACAAAAGAGATCACATGCTGTGGGTTTGTGACAAGACTTACTTGTAAATTTGACCTTTTCAGTTTCTCACGTTCAGCACACTTTCTTAGAAACTTGTCTGTGGTGGCAAACACATTTTCTGTTCTCTGACCTCCGTAGCTATGCATATCAATGCCCACAAGAACACGAGGTTGCTTGGACATTATGAACTCCAAGGCTGCAAGCTTCTCCCTCTCCACAAGTCTGCAAACACAACAACTGGTTCAGAATCTGCAAATTCTAGGTGCAATCTCTGGGATTATACTTTGCTGCATTACCAGATGTGAACATGCAGGCTAGATCATTCAAACTGCATGTCTAAATTGCTGAGTCTCCTTGATTGCACAGCTTTTGCACAAGTTCACCAGGATTTTGGACAACAAAAGAAGGCAGAATCACATGGTGCAAAGTTCTTATTTTTAAGTGAATGTAACTACCACCACAGAAACAACAAAAAAATGAATGCAGAAGAAGCCTGTAGTCCCCTTAGTCTGAAGCTGCTGAATACCATGAGACAACCCAAGTAATTGACCAACCTTGGGAAGATAGCCTAAGTGCTTGAAACTTCAATTTCTGAAGAGGGGGACATCCATGGACAATATTCCAGAGTACTGCTCTGATGAATCTCAAACTGTGAATAGGTACCAAGAGAATCTGTGAAAGCTTACGAAATGCAGTCAACTGGACATGATCGAATGGCATCATTGATGGTGGACTCAGAGTCGCCCCATTGTCCAACAGCACGTGCACGGCCATACTTATTCTCAATGGCAAAGGTGTTGGAAGCAATGAGTGCACATTTGAGGCAACCAATACATTCTACTTCATTCACAAAGATTGCCCTGTTTTCTTCTCTTGGCCCCAGCCACTTGGAATAGATTGGCTCACCAGTGAACTCATCAAATTCTGCTCGTTCCACTCGTATCTGTAACCCCACATTGTTATAATCAGCCACAGCAGAAAATCAGTGTGGTGTTTTGTCAATTCCATGGCTCACTGGTGATGTATGGATTTTGTATAGCACTGTAACAATGAATAGAGAGCATCTTGGATGTTCCTGTTTCATTTCATATGCTTCTATCTCTCTCTTTCGATAGGAATTGCTGGGATTTTGTGTCTTGTATCTGGACCTAATCCATGTGACACCTGACGGTGTCCAAGACTTGAGCATCAGGATTCTATTTAATTTTTAAAAAAAGGCCAGAAATTCTTCTGTTGAGCAGATGGCCCGCACAAGTGAACCGGAATTCGCCAAAGCGGGATACGGGGACTACTCACGGCATCGTAAGCCGCTCGTCGCATTGGATCCGACAGGGTTGCGTAAGCATCGTTCAGCAAGATCGCCATATCATGCCCTACTTCTCCCGCAATGTCAGGATGGCATCTTTTCTGCAGCCAGCGGTATGCCTGTTTGATCTCTGGCAGACGCGCTTCAGCTTCTAACCCTAAGAGTTCATACAGGTCGTAAGCATGCTCTTCTGTCACTACTGAGCCTTTCCCCGCGTACGCTGATGCACGAGTAATAACACCTGCAACACCGATTCATCCCAGGCACTGATAAGCTTCTCTCACGGCTCTCTCATCACTCCGAAATTCCAACGATGGAGTTCTGCAATTGTGGCCGGTCACGAACTCCGGTTTCCTGATGGATGCTCAAACAGACACAAAGGCGGACATCACTCTCTTTCTGTGTCTCTCTATGTCTCGGTTCGCTAACCTGGCCTGCTCGTCCTTCGCTTCCTGATCATTCTCAAAACGCCGACTCCTGATCGTGTCGAGATCCGAAGCTCTGACCATGCTCCGAGGCTACGCATCTGCAACGTTTTAACACGGGATCGTTGACTGTGGATCATCGATTGCATCCGTAGTCGGGAAGGAAGCGAATTACAAGCGACTTGGTAGTAATTGGCGGACGCCGACGTCGTCGCCATAGCTAGAAATGCTCAAAGTTTCAAGCAAGCCCCCACCGCAAACAATTGAAACCAAAATAAATTGTTTTCTGCAATTGCACACAATTCAAACTCCAAAATACCAAGCCTCTAGGAAGAACACATACGGTCTCGAAAGAAAAAGCATGGAGATGAAGTGAAAGACACGGAATATGCAGTTCCGCTTCAACTGGTGCAAACTTCTTCCTGCTGAAAATCAGTTTGGAACTAATCGCAGAAACTATGAAATCGCCGAAATTATTGAAAGTTAGAAATTGAAGATTCAACTAACAAGATTCAATGGCTCTAGTCTGGATGGATGACTACAGGACACGTTGTTGAAATTGTTGGGGGGACTTCTCCTTCGGCCGCGCGTGCCTTTTTTTGTATACCGTTGCTTTCCAGCGACGACGGAGCACGTCAGCTGCCTAAAAAGAGCCAAAAAGAGCACCCAAAAGAGCAGCAGGCACGAGCCAGCATGGTTGCGTGCGAACAAGAACCATGCAAGCACCATGCAAAGCACGCGCGCTTGCATGGTTCTTGTGCGTACGCAACCGGGCTCCCGCGTGCCATGCTCCTCCTGTGCATCTACCAAGTGCGTGCTCCCGCTCACCACCTACCAAGTGCGTGGTCCCAGTCGGTGCGCACCACGCGTCTTTCCGGGCACTTGGAAAATTTTCCAATTTTGTTTTTATTGGTTGGCTCTGCCCCAGAGGGAAAGAGAGTTTACGATTTTTGTTTTGTTGGCTCTGCCCCAGAGGGAAAGAGAGTTTACGATTTTTGTTTTGTTGGCTCTGCCCCAGAGGGAAGAGAGTTTACAATTTTGTTTTACTGCCTCTGCCCAGAGATAAGAGACTTTACAATTATGTTCTATTATTGTCTCTGCCCCGAAGGGCAGAGACTGTACAATTTTGTTCTGTTATTGTCTCTGCCCGAAAGGGAAGAGACTTTACAATTTTGTTTTATTGGCTCTGACCCAAAGGGTAGAGACTTAGCACTTTTGTTCTATTGGCTCTGCCCAGAGAGAAGAGACTTCACAATTTTTTTTTATTGAGTCTGCCCAGAGAAAACAGAACTTTAACATTTTGTTTTATTGAATCTGCCCAGAGAGAACAGAACTTTACAATTTTGTTTTATTGGCTCTGCCCAGAGAGAAGAGACTTTACAGTTTTGATTTATTGGGTCTGCCCCAGAGAGAAGAGACTTTGCATTATTCAAATATTTGGGACACTATTTTTTGGCTTGAATAGAGAACCAATCCATGGGTGACAACTAGAAACATATTTGTGCACTCTAGGCCCTAAGTAAGTGCCTTTCTTTTTTTTGATCAAATTTGTTTTGCCTAACAATCCGAGTAAGCTACAAGACCTGTAAAACATTGAATGCAGTCATCACACAATCTCTCCTTGCTAATCACTTTGATTGCAACTACTAACATATCTAGAGTGCAAGAAGTTGTTCATATTACAGCTACAATCCAAGTTATACATGTAAAGCACACATCAAGCGTTACCCTAAGCAAACAATTACACACTAGGCATCATGCAAAAACATCCCAAAAGAATGGTTCCAGTGGTTTATTTACATGGTCAAATTGTTAACCTGAAGCTTTGCTGAAAAAATGGTCAAAAACTCTCTCCACATCATGTCAACATGTCACAAAAAACATTGCAGTCCCAAATAGTGTAAACAAACCAGCATAATTCTAGTTGGAGATCATTCTCCCACACATAAATTAATTGCTCTTGAAGCTAGTTCCAGTTAATGCCACCACCAGAGTTTTTGCCAATCTTTGAGAGTGTGGTGTTTACTTCATCTATACCACTGTTAAGCATTTGCTATAAAAGAAAGATGGAAACAACATTGTTCAGCTATAGTTTACCCTCGTCTGTATGTATACCACCACTTAACATGCATGGTTTTTTGCAAGGCAGGCCCAAACAGCAAAATATGGCAGTCTCTTAATATAATTTGACATGCCGTAACATCAAAGTTTCTATTCTAGCCTTTGAGAAGATAGAATACTAGAATCAGCAATGATCCATGCAAGACCTAACACCTCAAAGTGATGGCGCCCTCAATATGATTGCTCTTCCAAAAACTTTTTGCAAATGCACTTTGTGAAGTCTGGCAGTCTCCACATACCCACAGATTCTTGAAGATGCCCTAGTGTGGAGTACACACCAGGAGGTGTGCAGATGAGCCTAAATGTGATAGTCACTTTGTCACTACTGTATGAATGAAATAATTGGTCTAGTTCTTCCTCCCCATCCCGTGGCACAAATTGTGTGTGGTGCATACCCCTCATCACACATCCATCCTGATCATAATCTCTTCAGTTTTTCATGGATTTCAATAATCTGAGGATGTCTTGGTCATCAACTACAAATGTATGCACCTCATTTGTTCCCCTTCAATTGCGGGGGCAACCCCTCTGATATTTCTTCACACCTCCATCATGTCTCACATGTTGGATATTTTGATTGAGATCCCACTTGCCAATCAACAACATAGATGTTTCCTGGCAGAACATAGCCTGCAATGTCTTTAGGCTCCACTTCCAGAACTTGTTTTGCAAAGTGTTCTCCAATATCCACATCCCCATGAATTCTGCACATCTCAAGCAAGACTGTTCAAACAGAAGCACAGACTTCACAAAACATTGATTGCCTTGATAAAATCCTCTGCCTTCTTCACATGCACATGATGGCCAAGAAGATCACCCAAGCAGGGATAACGTTATGCTGATGTGATTAACACTGCAAACTGAACATGCAAATACTTAGCAGGCTCCTGGCCATCCTCCCTGCACATATGGTAGAAATCAACTCCTCCTGAGATTGAACACTTCTCTTGCTCCTTGCAAAACATCATCAGAACAAATGTATTAAACATGCACACCCCCACCCATCTGCCAGTATCTGATAGTCGGATGTAGATCAGAGGCACAAATCCTGGATATCACACACCTGTAATTTAGTCACAACTCGACGTAGTGCAAGAGAAACAGTAAACACAAAAGAGATTATCTAATAGGAATCTGACACATTTGAGCCAAATTCTTTTTGAGCTGCCTCTGTTAAGTACTTTTAAGTTGTAGCTCAGCTCATAGAGGATTTGACATTGTTGACAACTAGAAACACCATCCAAGATATTGGGTAAGAGAGGAGATGTTGGGACAAGTATCCAAAGATGGCATGTCTTGCCATGCCATGACCTTTCAATTATCTTATACACTTTGATCGAGGCCTCTTAAACTCTCCATTCAACCCCCCCACACCTAAGACTATGCCTGAAATACTGGAATATTTACACTTCTGGTGATGCTTGTGAGACATTGATCTGTTGTTTCTGGTCTGTGGTGCTCAGAAGGAATTGAATGCAACTTGATTTCTTGTTCTTACTTGCTGCTGCTGTTGCTGAGAAACAACCCGCTGTGTATGAGTCTTTTCTTGCTGGCCTTAGTACCCACTTGCATGTGGGGGCTCATCCTATCTTGCTGTTGTTGAGAACTAACCTTTGACTGCTGATGGTGGATGAGTTGTTGATTCAAAAGAGATGCTGGTTTTGCTAAACTGTTGCTAAACAGCCTGCTGTTGCTGCTGATGAACCACTACCCACTGCACAGAATTGAGTCTCCTCAGTAGGCTTCATATGCATACATAAATAAATGCATGAAATGAGCAGGGTTCTTTGTGTGGATGATCCTAATCATATGAAGACTGGTAGTGGAGTTGACCCATGTTTCCATGACCATAAAGAGATGCTTTCATTGCACAGACTGGACAGTGTTATACTGCTGCACATGTTCATTTGATACAAGCCAAGCTCTTAGAAATCAAAATAGTCATCCATCTACAGCAATGGAGGGCACCAGTAATAACAGGACTCATTGAGCTTCTACTCTTTCACAGTTGATACCAGCTGGCCAGTTCTCATTACAAGCAGGAATCTTACCACTTGAAGGATACTTGAATGACCATAGCAGCATCAGCAGGGCATTGCAAAGATTAGATGAGATCAAACATGGGTTCAAGCTCTTTAATCTTTGGCAGACTTTAATCGCCTCTACCACAATTGCAACCCTGTCTCCTGCATAAAAACCACATTCAATATAGACCTTAGTCAAGCATACATGTACAGAGAGACTGCCAAAAGCACTTCCAATTAGAAGACCCTTATGGCTGCTATTATGATGATCAAACTCTAGTACACAGCTAACAGCAGGATGATACACAGTGCAACCATGGAGTATTGAACCCTTAGAAGGTTTTCAAAACCAAAAAGACCATGACCACCCTAATTGGAGCGTATAGAGGAGTTACCTGTTGCTGGACAGGGTGAAGCACCATCTGTAGTTTCTCTTGTCATTGCTCATTATGTGTGCTAATTATATTGCTGGTGTTGCTACTGGTGAAGTGCTGCTTGTTGTTGCATCTTACTCACAACTTGATTTTGCAGGAGCTCCTGCTGATTCCAAACCACCATTTGAACATAACGCTTCATCTTCGATACCTTGCTTTTTGTCAGTTTGAAAACAAATTTACTTCCCAATTTGTCACCCACATTCTGCATACTGGCAAGCTTGCAACACATAACGAAACCTACAATAGCAAAGCCCATATACTATGATACTACATCTTGAATACCAGCTCTCTGTTTTATGTTGTTACTAGTTGTCTTGCCAAACACTGAAACTGTAATTATTTATTCCTACCTCATCAAATGCAAGAGGTGAAGCAAGAAGTGCATTCTGCTACATGCTTGAACTAACATTCTCAATAACTACAGCAAGTCACACTCTGGTACTTGCAACCAGCACAACTTGTCCAAAACTGCTATATCAACTAAAATTACACACTTCAAAATGTGCATTGTTCCCAACCTTGCTATTTGTTGTAACCAATGGTGCACAGCTTGTTGGCAAGGAACTGGAGAATTGATTCTGTTGGAAAAGTCCTGTGAACCTGTGAATGGAGCTTCTAGTGACTCAGATTGTAGGATAGCTGTTTCTTCTGAGAACCAGATGTAGCAACCTGCTGGCAGCATTGCATTTGTTGGAGGCCAGATGCTGGAAATAAAGGCAATCCATTGTGATGAAGAACCAGGAAGAGGGCTATTCACTACAGCTTTAGTCTCCTCCATACGAATTTGTGTCTTCTCTAAGTCTTGCAGCAACAATGCAGGTTTGACAGTGTCAATATCCAAACCTGTTCAATAATATTCCCCATGCTGATCAAGTCCGCAATTATCTGCAAATCTTGCTGAAGAACACTCCACATTGATCTTGAATTTTAGACCTCACCTGCAGAACATCGTTTTTAATATCTTTGCCATATAGAACATCTGATCAGTGGAGCTGATGAGATCAATCCCTTGTGTATCTATCAGCACAAGGTGAAAAACTCTAATACAATTTCCAGTTGAGTACAACTTGACAGAACACAACACAAAATGCACGAAATCCTTTCAAACCCAACTCATTGTTCTATAATTTGCTGATGGATGACTGTTCTACAAGACTCTCGATCATGTGTTGGGCATCAAGCTTGAAGTATACCTGTCTCCAGTAGACTTTGCTGATTCTTGTCACATTTGCATGCTTTGGGCACCATTTGGGTAAACAGCCTACTGCTCCAACTAGAATTATAATTGAATGGTGCTGATCCAGCACCAAATGATTTCTTGAATGGATCCATCTCCCAATAGTTTTTAAGTATAGGAAGTGCTACATAGCTCAAAGCTCAAACCACACAGAGTGAAAAGTCAAAATTAGAAAGGGAAAGGTCCAAAAGCTACCATAGCTGTGCATTGGATATGTTAGTAGTGGCAGAAGCCTGGTTATCCTTCATGTTGGCAGACTTGTTGCTATGGTCAAGAAAACTATGAGGCTTGCAAGATCAACTGTAGAAAATTGGCCAAATCTGATCTACCACTGGCTTGATATATATCAAGATTTCAGCGGGATGGAACTGCTTGGAGGCAGGAGCAACTTCAGCTACATGCAAACTACATGCAAGCCCAAGTTGCTCCTGCCTCCAAGTAGCTTTTAGAGCCCTGGGAACTTCACTGTCCAGACTCACTCCTTGAATGTGAGGTAAGGACACTCCTCAGATCCAGCCATGTCCCCTTCTGATAATATTTCTAGAACCAATGACCGGATGGACTACTATGACAGATTGCTCATAAGTGCATACCTACACAAGGGCCGGGTTCTGTGGGTCTGTTTGCATTATCCAATTGCTTAGACATTGTTTTAGATAGAATCCAAAACATATACATGGAAAAGAGGTAACCATGGTCGATAGTACTTGACATGATCAATCCCTACTGTAAACACTTACCTGCAACCAAAATTTCAATTCGAACACTAAAAGACGTTACAAAGTGCTAGATTTAAAACATTCAAGTTGTTCAAGTTGAACAAGGTAGGAGATGGATTGTGGGAGAGCCATTCCAGCATTGCAATCCAAGTATAAAATGTGTAACTCTGTCAACTCACTTGTCATGTCCTTTGTATATATTTTCCCCACCTTGAATTCTGATGGCTTTCTCAATTGTGCAGCGCATAGGTCCAATGACCTCAAACTTTTAAGCTTCCCAATAGGAACAGGAATGTTGATTAGTTCATCACAATTGTGGAAGTTCAACTCTTTCAAAGCAGTTAGTTTCCCAATAGACTCTGGTAACTTGTGCATTGAGGCACACATAAATGCAGAAAAATATTCTAGACTTGTCATTTGCCCCAGGGTCTCTAGGAGGCTTTTTTAGGCCAAAACAACAGGTTACATCAAGTGTTTGTAGCCTAACCAAGTTTCCAATGGTCTCTGGTAAGCAACTTAATTTAACACAAAGATTTAAATTCAGTGTTTGTAACGAAGCCAACCCTCCTATGGCATCTGATAAGCTTTTCGAATTATTACAAGCACTTAAATCCAAAAATTGTAGTTTGACCAAACTTCCTATGGTCTCTAGTAAGCAAGTCAATCTTCCATAAGAGTTTAAATATAGAGTTTGTAACCAAATCAATGTTCCTTGGCCTTAGGCAATACCTCAAGTGCGTCGCAATCAATCAATTGCAACACACCCAAATTGGGAAAATGTTCCATGGCTTGAGGTAATTGCTTAATCTATGATGGAAAAAAATAGAGCCATTTCAATTGGCTCAAATATTGTCCATTGAAACTAAATTCCACTTCATTTTGAGATATATTGGACATGATAAGTATCCACAATTTGTTCATTGTACCAAATTTCACCATTTGTTGCTTTTTAAAATTGTCATAATCTCACACTAGTACAATGGCTTCAACATTTGGAGTGACCTAAACAATAATCAAACACCAAATTGAATTAGTTATTGATAAAGTCCATGACCACTTGAAATGTTGATGAAGTGACAATTTTTTTAAAATGGCAACTAGGAGACAATAGCTTGAACATGAAATTGACAAACAACTTGCTTGATCTAACAAAATTACTGAATTATTCTACCCAATGAAAATTACCTCATTTGTAATGAGCATCCTCTTTACTTCTTCCATGTCCCAAATTCTACTTTGGTTCAAAAGGTTTTTTCCAAATGTTATTCTCACAATAGATTGACCCATATCTCATAATTGATCATGCATGACCATTTTTTTGTCATCACTCACTTGTATGAGCAATCTGTCCTTCAAATTTTGGAAACTAGTTCATGGTGAACTTTGTGGTCCACTCCATATTTGTAATGCCTTGCCCACTTCTAAATCAAATTCGTCATCTGAAAAAATGCAAGCAATATCTAAGAACATTTCACGTTCTTCATCAATTAAATCTTCAAAATTGATCTTTAGTGGACACCAAAGTTTTTCATTTTCATTTCCACCTCCCAAAAGCTGGACATGCTTCAACCTTGATAAAGCTTCTTCCCATAATATGAAAAAGTGTTTGGTACGAAACCAAGAACCCATGACCTCAAGACTCAATGGGAGTCCACCACAAGCATTGACCACCTCCTTTGCAATCTTTACAAATGCATATGAAGGTTTTGATTCCCCAAAAGCCTTGTGGGAAAAGAGTTCCAATGCTTGTTCAAGATGAAGGAATTCCATTTCAACCTTCCCATCTTCATGTACAACATTGATGAAATCTTGCCAATTATGGCCTATCAAGATTACTTTACTACCATTTGTATTGAAGCCATTGATTTCTATACCTAATAATTTATTTGCTTGCACCTCTTTCACATCATCCATGATCAAAAGAACCTGGTTTTCAAACAATCTTGAAAAGATTTAAGATATTCATGAAGATCATTCAATTCCAACCCCCACAAATCCTTGAAGATTTTCTTTTGAATTTCTTCAATCTTACTTTCTTGTAAATTTTTCAAGAAAATCAACTTGTAAAAATCACCATGTATTTGATGGTAAAGTTGTTTCACCAATGTGGTCTTTCCAATCCCACCATTCCAACCATAATTATAATATTGTTATTTTGAGTTGTTGTTTCAAGTTTGGCAAGATTTTTAATGAACCCAATGATAGGATGTTGCAATGTTGGTAACCTTGCATGCATCATTGCACTCTCCTGCGCAAAAATTTCATGTAGTTAAATATTATGGCCCAAAAACAATTAAAGTCATAAGTGGGTGAATTAAGCCCACTTAAAAGTTGAACATGGATTCCAACCACATGAAATGTGGATTATTGGTTAGATGTTTTATTTAAAACATTGTGTTCACTATTTATTAGAATCTACCATCAAAAGTAGGTGTATTTTTAGTAATGAACATGACACCAAACTTTACTAGGTACGTTAATGTTGAAAGTCTATCCACAAATAATTGGTCCACTAAGAAAATTCCTCTTTGTGCAATAAGATGGTTTCACAATTTGTGTTAAATCTTGTAAAAACTATTTTTGAAAATAGTTCAAATGTTCACTTTCACATTTTTTTAAACAACTAGATATTTAGTATTGTTTGTAGAACAATTTTTTGCTCAAAGTGGTTTTTCCTATACCACACATAATGACAGAGTAAAGAAAAAAACTCACAGTTATTTACAAATATATGAATCTTGATCAAATGATTGTGTATTGTTAGAAGATATACAAAGTAAAGTCAAAAGAAACATTTGTTAATTGGCAACAAAGTTTCAATACATATAATGGTATTTATACATTATGTGGGACTTAAATCACATGGACAATGAATCATGACAATTAAAGTTGATATCTTACCTTCAAACAAACGTTCAAACATTCCACCAATTTAGAATAGCTCACGTTGTCCTTTGTAAATGGTTTACAAATTGTCGCATAATTAGCATTTTCAATTTTGTAATGGTTGTTAGCTAACAATTGCATAGTTGATGCATGTGGCACTAAAACTTCCTTCACATCTCAAAATTTCAAGAACACATTTCTTTAAATGATTGGATTGCACTTGAATCTAAATATATTATGCCTTCATGAAACCTAATATAATAACTTTGCCAAGGTAACATTAAAAAACAACCTTGGTTAGTGATTTTATCCTTTTGAAGGGATTTTTCTTACAATAATAACCAAGGAACATGACTAAATCATCTATGTGGCAAAAGGCCAACTAATCAATACTGGCACCATAAAAAAATTTAAAATAAAAATATACACATTTATTTCTTTTCCATTCCACCACATAATTTCAATCTACTAATGAAAATAATAAAAAACATGCAAAAAAAACCATCAATTATATAATGAAACATAATTTTAAAATTTTCAAAAAATGAAAAGTTGAGATTCAATGAATATTATTCAAAGTAAATGGATTTAGAACTTACACCATCTTCACGAAGTGATTTTCCTTCAATAAATGCAAAAATAATGACATTTGGTACAATGACATCAATAACATTCTTGAAATCTATCAAAAGTTGTTCCATTGGCCAATTGAACAATCCAACATTATCCAATAAACTTGAAAATGCCATTAAGCTTTTGTTGATGAAGTTGATCTCTTGACTTGCCAAGTAAAATACAATGGCAATTCCGTTGTACTACTTGAATGTGGAACACCATAAAAAAACATCCCTTTCAAATTTTCAAAAAATCTTTTGCAATTACAATTTGTTGTTGCTTCCATCTTGTTTGTCGATTTTTTTTATATTTGCACATTTGTTGATTTCTACCACCAAACTTTTGATTACAATACCTCCAAAGTTATGACCAACCAATACAATTGGACATTGCCATAAGGTCACATAACTACACATGTAAAACAACATTGTTAGTACAATCTTCATTTGCAAAATTTTAATGTTCAATAACTCACCACTTTGAAATGCTTTGGCACAAATACTTTTCTAAATCATTTAGATTTTGAAGATCATTGTAAGCAACTAGTTGCATTGACATTCCAAAAGTGTAATTACAATTGTACTATGCTATTTACAAGACTTGAAGTTCCATAAAATACTTAGTTACTTAGTACAATGAAAAGTTTTTGAACAAAATTTGAAAACTCCAATGTTATTCATGTGCATGATTACAATGGTTATATTATACAATAGAACCATGTGAACTGCATACAATAACTAAGGTTGCAACATAATTAATGGTGTCAACCAAGAATATTTTGTGGGAGTGACAATGGAATGTAAAAGTAGAAGGTCATGTATCACACAATTAAAAGGCATATAAAATGGTTACATAAATGAAGAACGACTATAGAAAATTCAATAAGAGCTTTGTTTAGTTTTGAGAAAGCTATCTTTGCTTGAATCTCCCATGCAAATTTGGGCTTCATAGCCCATTTTATGACTTCAAATTACAATAAAAGTAGGTCAAACACCAATGATTGAAACATGAACACACACACACACACATACATTTTTCATAAGAATCAAGAAATCTCCATTCTCACGATTAGAAAAAGGCAAAGCAAGGTTAATAGTTCTTCAACCAACCATAAAGAATTCTAAGGAAACAAAGATAAAACAAGAAACAAAAGATGAAGAAACAAAAACAACATGAAAGCAGTATGAACAATAGTGCCAATTTCACACGTATGATAAACTATCAACAAATATGATAATCATCTCTCTATCACAAATTTCCCAATGATTTCATTAGCTCCCTATAGTGGGTAAACGCTAGTAAAAACCCTAACTCGTGTACTGAATTTTTGAAGAAATTCTAAAAGTAGCAATGGGAACATTTAGCCATGCTACTAACTAGCAACAAACAACAACACAATGAAATAACCAAAAAAAAAAACACAACAAGATAGACAAAACACACATAAAATGACAATAGAAAACAACAAAGACCAAGTGGACTTACAAGAAACTCCCCATTTACAAGACTTTATACATAATTATTCAAAATATTCCAAATGTTGAAATTCCAAGAAGGAATTATTTCTTATTAAGCAACATTCAAGACAAAGACATGAACATTATGCATACACAATGCATTCAAAAATTTACAATATACATTGCAATTTAAAGAACTGTTTTGAAATCATGTTTAAAATAATACTATTCCATTCAACTTGAGTTGGGAGTTGGGAAATAGATTTTTATACTTTAGATTACTCACCAAACTATGAATCAAACTCTTATCAATCTTTGTTACATCCTTATTGACGCCAAAAATAATGGTATCATATGATAAAGAAAGGATCCGAACATTATCTCCCTTATCTTCAAGCGACCATTTTTCTGGTCAAAATACAAGCTCCTCTCCATTGGTGGGGGTTGATGTCCATATTTCCTTCAATTGATTAGCAATATTCTTCCCATAAACAAAGCCATGGAAAAAATGATGACCAAGTTTGGGGTGAATAAAATTTGTTTAAAATAAACCTTATGCACTAGTATGATCTATGTACACAAGACTACAATAACTTGTCAAAATTATCAACTTAATTTTTTTCCATTTAAAGTAGGAACTAATAAGATCCACTAAGATTATGGGGGATCACAATCTTTAAGAAAAACAACAACAAGATGATTATAATCCAAAGTTGAAACCAATCAACAATGGCCAAAGATTCATGCTTGAATTTCTTTTCTTATATTTGAATCATTCAATTGCTTTTCTAGATATTGACACAAAACTTACAAACAAAATCAAATATGTCACATGTTAGTTATGAAACATCAAAAGCCTTGGAAAAGGATTGTCAAATTTTAAGCTCACACAAGGCTCAACAAGTGTTTGTAATAAGTACAACCACATTTTACATTCAATATGTTCATAAGTATCAAGGACATCACATGTAACTTATGATTGAAATCAATTTCAATAAGTCAAAAGGCCAAATGTCATCTACCTAAAAGCTCAAGAGATATTGCAAAACAAAGGATGATGAAATATTGCAGATTAAAGCATGAAAAACCATTAAAAAAACCAAATTAAAACACAAGAAAAGATTCAAGAGATGTTAGATTTGAAGATGAAACACCATTGAGAACTTCAAACTAGAAAACAAAATGAGATTAAATAGAAATTTCAGATCCAAGGAAGAAGGACCAAACTAGAAAACTAGAAGGAGTCAAAGAACAAGTGACCAACTTTCCAAGCTACTATGGAGACTAAAAACCTTTTGATGTTTGTATACATGACACTAACAAGCTTCAAAATAGTGAAATGACTTCATTTGTATGTGAGAAAACCAAAACTAATACATCTAAACTTAGATTAAAGCTCATATAAAAAATCTTTAAGAATCATTACATAGATTTGGATTAGATCAGATTTTTCACTTTATACAAGCTAAATAATAAACTTGCAGAATGTGGCCCAAGAGAACTTGAAGCATAGTGCAAAAAAAAAATTTCATAAAACCATTCATGTGTTTTCATGAAAGGCCCAACCTTAACGGCCAATTGCACACGTTTTGTCATCCTCGGTTTTTTTCCCACCCATGATTTCACCCAAACATTAGCAATTCCTTTCCTTTTCATGCTCTCACATGCCAAAACTCCCCCTATTCCCTTGCCTCCTCGACCCAATGCTGCTCACACACGAAATGCAAGGTGTGGTGGAGATATTCTAGCCCATGTCATCTTCATGTTTTATGGGTTGCCTAGATTGATAAATCCTACTCCCTTGCCTTCCCTTCCATCTTCCTTGTCATCTTCTTTTCTTGCACATCTTTCTTTGTCCATGTGCTTCTATTGTACCAAACCTTTTTTCTTTGAAAATGCATGCTCCCTGTTTCCTTTGAAAATGTAGTCCAAATCAAAGTCGTGTAAGTAACATCATCATCACCCTTGCCACTCCTATGTGTTTTATTGATAGTTTGGCCTTTCCCATCCACACACATATTCCCATGCACAAAATTAAATAAATAAATAAACATATATACATTGTACATACGTACATACATATTGCATACATACTTTGTATATGCATTTAAAAATATGTAAAACAAGTAAGTGTTAATAAATAAATATTGGGTTGATAGGTTTGTGTGTAGGTTTCAAGTTTCAACTCTAATTGAAACAAAGTGGATAAGTAAATATAAGTACCCCTAGTTTATAATGGGGGTATTAGCCCAGGGCAAAAATGGTGATGAACAATTTTGGAAATCAAAATTTCATGGAGCTAATGGGAAGGCTTAACATGCATTCAAAGTGCTTGGATTTTTTTTTCTATTAAGTTTTGGGGGGGGGGGGGTTGAGGGGATTTTTTTTTTTTCCTTTGTTCCCAACATGTTCCTTTCAAGTTCCCAATGGGTTCCCAATATGTTCCCAAGGGGGCTATCAATAACACCTCGTTTTAATCCCATATGTTTTTGCCCAAAGTCCTCCCCTTCTCACCTATTTAGGTGGGCCAAATGGGGAGGCACTCCATCTTTCCATATAATCTTCTATTTTGGGGGCCTCCATAGTTTCAATTTTTTTTGTGATGGGCCAATCAAATTGACTCATTGTAAAAAATTAAAAAAAAAGTTGGATTTGTTTGGTAACCCCAATTAATATCACAACAAACCCAATAAAAGAATAATGGCCAGAACCATCATAGGGGAGACAAAAAGGGGAAGTCCAAAGAAAGGCCAAAAGATGCACAACCCAAAGGGCCCAAAAAGAAGGAGAAAACTAGTTTTTCTTGTCATAGGAAACTATCTCACCCATGACCCCTCTAATGTCACTAGCATGCAAATCATGAGATTTAATACTAGTGGGAAGTCTAGAACAAACATCGCTTGCCAACATAATCTTCCTTTCTATAATAGAGGTTAAAGCACGCTAAAGAATAATATTAACACACTCCTTGAAATATTGAATGCAAAAGATGAGGATAAATGATCTCCTAATCGTTTATCGTGGAAAAGACAAGCACATTCCTTAATGAAATGATCCATATCATGCCCAGGTGCACTATGCACCTCCATGGCCATTGGAATAAAATGGTGCCTTTCTTGAAGCCACCTTTATATTTGCGAATCTTAGCAATGGTGCTAAATTTCGCAATTGCACATACTAGTCGATTAATGACATTCGAAATCACCATCTCTTGTGTCGGGTTAGTAACCACCACATCGATAATGAAACCTTGGTATTTTTAAGTCATGTAAAAATTGACTCATAACGAAACTCTTGACATAAGGGCATATCACCATTTTCTCCATATAGTGTGCCCACTTTTTCGAGCAAGGGCATAGATGACATCTTGGATGGCATCATGTGTGGCTATCCGCTAACCTCCAAAACAAAATGCATGCCAAATGCGTCTAACTCGTGTCCACACTCACATGTGAGAAGACTAGATGTCAAAGGTTTGAATCAAAACGAGGCGAAAATGCAACGATGAGGTGAAAGTAGAATGTGTGATGCAAAATGAATAGATAGATGGCCTAGTAATCAACCATAACCCTACCTTGACAAGAACAAATGCGAACTCTAGATGCTAAAGAAATGGAGTTATCCTCCAAGATAGACCTGAGGGATGTGTCATGGTGGATGTCCATTAAAGAAGCCTATGGACCTAGGGCACTAGTAATAGTCAAACTCTAAAAAAAAAGGGTGCATTTCCCTAACTATAGGAGGTAGGCCATTTCACACTGCACGTAGGCATGATTAAAATAGGTGTGGGCACCTTTCAACCTGAAAAACATACTCTTCCAAAATGAGCTTAATGAAAATACAAAACATAGAGCACAAATACAAAGGCATTAAAGCCTAACTCCTTAAAAAAATAGATGGGGCACAACTTTCCATACACCAGTAGAAATCAGCCAAAATGTAACCACTCCATTTACGACTACATGCGACTTGTAGTTGTTTGTGACTGGATTTGGGAACATTTGCAACTACAAAACCAAATTTCAACTATTTTGGTCATTCTCACAACTATGATGCAACTATTAAAATTTTCATCCTATTGGTTGGATAGATTTTACATTCATTTTCATCCATTAATAGGTTGATATGTCCCATTAGTTGAAGTAGTCACCAAATTAGTTGCATCCTAAAGGTATTCTACAATGACATACGTGTGTATTTTAATGTATGTAT
>Ga0116227_10002535_pt1 | contig 41311 bp, 37 predicted proteins | sample S1TSphgellanicum_FD_89693 | JGI IMG/M metagenome (GOLD analysis project Ga0116227, IMG submission 89693) | Host-associated microbial communities from peat moss isolated from Minnesota, USA - S1T2_Fb - Sphagnum magellanicum MG | ecosystem: Host-associated > Plants > Peat moss > Unclassified... | reverse complement strand
TGGCTGGAGCTGGTCACCGGTGCCATGCGTCGAGGAGGACGTGATCCCGAGCTGGGTGGAGACTTCATAATCAATTTGTGAACAGATCGACAGTAGTGCTGCAGCTCCTCCCCTCCTCCTGCAGCTTGTCCTGCAACAGCAAACAAAGCTCACTGGCATAGACCTCGTTGTAGCCACAAAAGAAGCCTTGAAGAAGAAATTGGAGCAGGAATGAACGCACAAGTCACCGCTCCAAGAAGCAAGTTATAGGAGGAGAAGGAGAAGAGTATCGGTGGGTCCAGGATGCAGGTATCGATCGGCGGGTCCAGGATGCAAGTCGCCACAAGTCCAGGAGAAGGAGGAGAGTACCGTTTCCTGTATATAGATTGATTCCTTGTGGAAGGCACTTTTGCTTTATATGTCTAGTGTAATATATAGGTTTGGAAAACAACTTGATCCAATTCCCAAAACTAGGTTTTTTTTGTTTTGAAACTTTACAATGTTATTATTTTCAAAGAAAAAAAATCAACTTTGGCATGTTAATTATAATCAAAACCTTTTTAATCTTGTATCCAACTCTTGAATAATAGAGACTTTTTATGAGCAAATTGTGTGTAGACTATTCAAATGTTCATAATTAGTGTGCATAATAATTTTATTTCAAACATGGTCTTTCCATTCAAATCATTCCAAAAGCATCATGATCATTCAAATCACAAAAGGTTTGACTCCTCAATTGATAATTCAAATATTTTTGAATTTCAACTCTCAAGTGGGAATTCATGTTGAGAAAATTGAAAATTCTTCATCCCACAAACTTTTAACCTTTACCCTAATTTCCACTCAACAATTTTGCTTCCCGTGAAACCTATGGGAAATTTTGCTTTTGAATATTTTACAACTCATATAAATGATGTGAGTATACCATCCCCAATTCAAATTCACCACTCAATAGAAATCAATGCACCTTTATGAATGCAAAATGGAGTACATTAATTATGAACAATTAAACTTTCAAAGTAATTTTTTTAAAAATACATTTGATCTAACTTGAAAATTGCCTTGGAAATTTGTACCAAAAAGTCCATAACTTGATAACATTGGTTTCTCATTGATGAAAAAAGAAAAAAATATGTCAAAATGAATGAAAAATATTTTGTGTTCATTATGCCAAATAATGATAGTCCTTTTAACTCCTTCATGTCTTTTAATTTTGACACTTGGTAGCTTGAGGTCCTTCTTGCTTGGACTTAAAAACATGGAAGAGCCTCTAGGGTTTCCGATATCCCATAAAAAATCCTTCATGATGTTTAAAACATGACAAAAAATAAAAGATGAACCTAACAATTAAAGGAAAGAAATTATTCACAAATAACATTTTAAACCAAGATTATTAAAAAAAAAAAGAGTTTGAGTAAGAAACAACCATTCAACCTGACGGGAGAAACTTATTGTCCCATTCACCCCATGTAAGGTGAATCTACAATCCTTAGCTCCAAAGTCCAAACATACAACCTTTAACCATGGTTAACTACATGACATTACAAATATTTTTTATTAAAATCATTTTATGACTATTGATATCACATAGGTATTTACATATTTACAAAAAACTAACCATATTATTTTTCTTTTCAAAATTTTCATGTAACATTAGCTACAAACATTGTAAGAAACATTTCTTATTAATTGATGATAGGTTTCTATAAAACTTGTCCACATATTAGAAAACAGGCCAAAAAAACAAGAAAAAAGAAAAAAGAAAAACTACCCCTGAACTAAAAACTCAGTCCAAAGGTGATGAAACTTTCCCCAAAAACATAATTTTTCTGAAAAATTTGGCAAGCCTTTTCTGAAGAACTTTGAGGCAGCAAAAAACCCTAAATTCAAAAGTGAAAAAGGCTGCCTTTCAAGAAATGTGGCTCAAGAGTTGAATTTGAACATCAATGATTTGATTTGGGGGCGACTAAGGCCCAGGTTTAGGGTTTCACAACTGCACAGACCATGTCAATGTTTGCAAACAATTTGTCAGGAGTAATATGAACAGTTCCAACAACAATAGGAAAACTGTAAGAGTTGAGAATTTTGAGAGCAAACCTCAGCAATGTTCTGTACAGTGAAGGCATGATCTTCACCACCACAAGTACCAAAGGGGTGTCACCAGCAAGAGATAGTTCAGCAAGAGATAGTTTCTCTGTTAAGTCCTATCTGGGTATGAACAACAATTGCACTGGTCTTGCTACACCATAACATGGAGACCAACATCCAACCTGACACAAATGATGTCACAAAATCTCAGTGCTTGCTCTGCACCAAAAGAGGGTGGGACCAAGCACTGCCACAATTCTCTCCAAGAGGTCTTTAGCTACTGAATGTATGCTACAGACGACAGTAGCAGGCCCACCACCAAGGATCTATTTGATCAAAGAGCACTATGATCCAGCAGAAGAAATGTCCATAAAGAAGCCTAGTCATTCCGTGACCTCTTCCGGGCAGCCAACTCTCCTTCCTCATCTGATGATGAGGCAGGCCGCTTGCCTTTGGAATTGGCATCTGTTGATGGGTTCTCCTGGGCACTACTGCTGGTTGGAGAGTCTTCCTGCAAGTTATCACTCCACATTCAGAGTTCAATCCACAGAATTAGGTGATGAAGCACCATGAGAAGGAACTCCCCTACCAGTCACATGGCCATATAATACAACCAGGAGTGAGACAAATTTATATCAAACATGACCAGAGATGCTCCCTATATATGTTTCCCTATATCTTAATGGCTGCTGTGTAGAGTTCAGTAACAATGCACATTTCTAAGGATGTGAGAAATACTTGATTCAAGAAAGTAGCTTGACCACAGAGCACACTTATGATTACATCAGAATACCTGTGACTACTGGATGATGTGTCACCCAACTGCAGACAAGAATAGATGGGAAGAATGCCCACCTTAGTAGATTCCTCCAAAAGAAAAGTTCCTGTGGTGGCAACATGTTTAGTTTGATGATCTTGACCTATATTTGCTGGGAGCTGTTCCTCTGTAGCAGAACCAATCAGTCCTGGTTCATCAGGAACAACAGATTCCCTCCGTGCAGTCTGCAGAACATCATCTGTATCTGTATCTTCATCCTCTTCTGCAGATCTGATGAGAGATGGAGTCCCCTCGTCCCTCCTTTTGCTCCTTTCTGGCTTCTGGGCCTTGACAGCAGTAGGAGGAGGCTTCAAATGTGAGTTCCCAGCCATGGAGGCTGGTTGATGGAGAGTTTGCCTAATGTGGAACAGAGGGGTGTTGTCATCATCGTCATCCTCCTCCTCTTCAGCAGCATCCTCTGATTCACTTGCAGGAGGAGTCTCCTCATCTTCACTGCTTGATGAGTCTTTATCAAAAAGCTTCTTGCCCTTCAAATCTCGCTTCTTCTGAGCCCCAGGTCTTGGTGGCTTACCCACAACTCCATTCTCTCTTTCTCCTGCATGCATAAACAATCCAGGAACTGGAGATTAAATTTACATCACATATCTCTCCCTTATCTCATCATACACCTAGGTATGCATGTTTCACCTGCATTGTGGAAGTCTGGGATTGAGAAAATGCCAAAAAAACCTGGCACACTGCAGGTCCCTACAAGAAGTAGCTCTGACAGTCTCAATGTCCACATGGCACAACTTTGAACTTGACAAAATATTGCAACTTATTAGCAGTAACTCAAAACCTCTGCAGCTAGCCATACAATCATCAAGGACTCATACAGATATAGTAAGTGAGAAATTACCAGCAGGTTCATTTCGGATAATCTTTTCACGGAGGATGTTGACAAATGTAAAATAAGGTCGCCAACTATTTGGATCCGAATCTGTATCAACTCCCTCCACTCGGGCTTCCACATCAGCTAGCCTGTTATCACAGATGCTATAAATGACATGAGTATCCTGACTTTCTGTTTACTTATTACTTGCTTACACTCCCCTAGCTAATGCAGGTGATAGACTGCCTCTGTGGTCTACATGTGTACAGAAATCATGCCAACATCCCCTATATTTTCTTTTTTAGGACTAAAAGTCAATAAGTTTATGTCGATGCCTTAAAAGTTCTGCTTCCTGGTCACACCACTTGATGTTCAAGATTGCAGGGCAGGTGATTTACTAGTTTTATCTGACATATTTGCTAAATAGATTAGCCTCAGCTGCCCTGTTCACAACCTTGAACAAGACCCAGGACCTCTGTGTACACCATGATCAGTAAGAAATGGAAGAGAAGCATTACGTTTCGCGAATGTCAACAGCTGGAAGCTTGAGGGCAAATGGTACAACCCCAGTCTCCAGAAAAGAAAGCTGCAACGGTGCATCTGCAAAAGCAAATTCTATGCCCCCCTTCACAATGGCAGAGATGCTAGGGCGAAATTCCTTGCGTTGGAAACCGAAAAATGTGCCAGAGAGTCGAATGCCCAATTCCTTGCAAGCTGTGTAAGAATCAGTTTGTGTCCAATCTGAATCAGTTCCCATAACCTCATCTAAGTGTCGCTGATATGCCTGTCAACATATGAATCCAACATGTAATGCCTTGGATTAGTTCCCAACATACACCAATACATATCAAGGTGAAACATTCCAAGTGTAAGGCAGTTTCTTCACCTTTTAATGTCTACTGTCTTCATGTGAGAAACTACTACCCAACTGACAACTGATGAAAACTTCTAATGTTAATCACAAACAGTCTAGGTCCAGCAATTTTGGTACTTCACTAGAAACCTCTTGGGTCTATTTGATTAAGGGGTCACAAGAAAACAAGAGAGAACTTCTGTATTGGCACAATGTTAAGTTGGCTCTTGCACAGGAGACAGATTTACTTTCAACCATAACCATAAACAACAACACAGATTCCAAAAAAGCCCATCAATCAATGAAAAGAGTCTTTAAAAAGAAATCCTGATGGCGTGAGGGTGAGAGATGCTCCACCCGCTTCATGGAATTGAAGTACAAATATGATATTTCCTCAAGCTTGCTATGCTTCTTCACTTGCACTAGCAGCTGTTTCACAGTTTCAGCCACAATCTTTCCATGCAGCACATAGTGTGATACAACTTCAGGTCCAAGATAGTCCTGGAGAATCAACCAGTATCAAGGAGCTCAGGACACATTGAAGAATCTTGCTTTGCAACAAAAAGGTTCAAATCTTCCTGGGAAACTTAATGGGAGAAGGAACTCAGAACTCTAAACTTGGAGTGACATGTTTCTTGAAAGAGCCCTTAAAAACCTGATACCTTTGGGACCATGCCATGAGCAATTAACTTGGCTGCTGATGAGAGAACAGCATCCTTCTCATTCAAGTACTCTGACGAGTGTGGCCCATCTGTCACTTCCTCTTCAGTGTCCTCTGGAACATCACAATTCCAAGATAAGGGTGAAGATCAAACCAAGTCTTTTCGATGCAACAGTGAACCACATGTACATAAGACACTAGCTAAAGCCAGCATAACTAGGCGCATCTGGGTACAGCCACCAGTCTGGGCTGCACTTGGTTTAAACCATTGACAACTACTTCATGAGTGTACACTGAAAGCCTCAGCATATACAAAAGTAAAAAGCTACAAGAACTCCCACAGCTCCAACAGCTCCAACAGCTGTTAAAAAGTTGTGGAGCAAGAATTGCATGAAGTAGCATTGTTAGTATTCAAATAAAATTTGACTACAAGAATCATGAGGAAGATTTGAAGGCCACCTGAAGTTATATGGCAAACTCACCAGGGAAAGTGAGGCGATACTCACAAAGCTTCCAAAAACTCTTCAATAGATTTGTGGAAGGACAGAAGCCCAAGGCCTCAAGTGTTGTGCCTGTCAATTTGGCCTTGGAAAACAAGCTCCACAAGTCGGACAATATTGCACACACCTGACCCAAAACAGGCAGATGAAAGTCACTGATAGGTGCAAAATTCTTTATGAAAAGAGCAGTATAGTCAATAGAGATAAGCTTTTTCTAAACAACCATTGTTGACATCCCTTACAGCCCGCTACAAACCACATCACATCATACAGTCAACAAGATGCCTGATATCTTAACATGCTTACAGAATAGGATCAGTACACAGAACTCCAGCTTTGAAAAGGACAGAAGTCCCACCGTACAAGTCAAAATACTACGGGCATTCCCCTGGTCCCAGCTGTCAAGAAGAGAGTCTATACAGACTTGCAAGTGCTCCATGAATGCAGCCCGCTTGCTGACCAGATCAGTACATAAACCTTCATCAACATTCTCTGGATTGATCACGCTCAAAGACCATGCCATGCATAAAAACATGTTCAAGAACACCAAGCGAATAACCTGCATCCAATCCATAATTTGTTGATCAGATAGCTATATCTATAAGAGATCTTCACAACAACACTATGAAGTTAACATGACAATGAGTGTGGTCATAACCTTATGAGAGTTGCTCACAAAGTGTCAACCACCACCTTCCTGATGAATAGCAGTGACATGCTGCCATGACTTCATCAGCACCCAATCTTGGGTGTAGATATGTATATAAAAATCAGGCTAACAAATGTACAAAATCTGTGTCCTGAGTTTTTGTTGCATTTCCAGAAGCAGCAGGGAGACTCAGTCATAAGGTTGGGTAGCACTCAAGAGACTAGCTTGACAGTTGATAGTCAATGCACAATGCAAGAGAAAGAAGGTACCACAGATTCTAAGCTGCAATCCAAACATTTACATTCACAGAAACAAGGTTCACTTGGCACCACCACATTAGGTTCACTATTGAGGGTACTGATTTGTTCACAACAGCAGAACACGAAGTAAGAGCTACTGAAGTTTGTGGAACCAAACAATATTTTCCTTAATATCATCAACTAGGCATAAAGGTATCTGCCACATGATCATAAGAATCCAAAAAACTTGAGATTTAGCAGCAGTCCACATAGTAGCTGGAGCACTTGGTTCACAGGGTGCACTTATGAATAGTTACAAAGATTCTGGAAAGCAACACTACTTGCCACTTTTTTCCAGTCCATGTGAGCTAGAACCACAAAGTTGAATATCACATCAGTGTTGAACACTGCAATAAGAAGAGGCAGGAAGGAGACAGCACCTCATCATCCAGGTTGGTAAAGTCGTCAAGGAGCTCCTTCAAGTCAGTAAACAAGGTGCTGTCAGCCACATTCACTGCCAATTGAAGCTGGTATAGACGCCTCAAGTTCACTGTCAAAGAGTAATCATCTTCTGCATCCTGCAAGAGGCAGAGCATACAAGTTTTAGTCAAGACCAGTGCATCTTGAGTTGCTCTGAAATCTGTTGGCAATTAAAAGTCAAATTTATTGTACAGTATTTTACACCACTTGGGCACATCCAACTTCACTTGGATCCTCCAAATTTGGTCAATTTCATGGAGGAAACTGACCACCACGCAGGTCCTTTGACCAATACAACTGATCAACGAAAAAGGTGAGGCAGCACATTACCCCAACTCTCATGATTGCTGAGCGCAGTTTCACCAGAAGTTCATCAGCTGTTTCCTTGAGAATCTGATTTGCAGAGTCTTGGAGATCTGCATGGCTCTCATTTGCTGCAAATGCCAGTGCTGTAATGCAACCCTTGAGAGTTTTCTCATCTCCATGTTTGAAAAATGCTTCTTTGATAAGTTGCAGCACCGATGCAAAGTTCTGACATGACATCACTAGAATTAGCCCTGAAAACAATGGTATAGAAAACATGTTGTCCCAGACCAAGAACTTCATGATCTACTTTGGCCAACAGCATACAACCATAAGTACTTTGCATGAACTCCTGAATATCTTCAACTGCTCCAGAATGATTTTGCACCTAGCTCAACTAATAGAGGTACACATGGTTGTATGGTGAAGTCAGAGTTACTGAGGTCTTGCCTGTTCTTGCCGCTTCAAGGAATAGAGACCAAGCTGCATATGCAGTATGATTTCCACAATAGCAGCAACCTTTGCATCATCCGCCAGATATTTGCGCAACAACTTGGCATGTGACTTCACCATGGCCAAGGTCATCTCTTTTTTTCTGGTCTCCAATGCCTCCTGCACTCAGCCATAAAGAGAGAACACCCTTCATGACATTTGCCTTTCCCAAGCACTCACCATGAGACAGCCCTATTATAACCTCTTTTACAAGTTTTGTTAAAATTTCTGCATTTTATCATCTCTATGTAGGTGAGCACTTCCAACTCGCAGTTAAAATCAAAGCAAAGTTGAACTTACTGACTGCATGTTCATAGAAATATAGTACAATAGCTTCAGATCTCATGATTTATAATTACAGACAAAATGAAACATTCATGAAACTATTGTACTGCTCAATTCAAAGGTCACCAGCAAAGACTACATCTGTTCCTTGCAATCTGAATAAAATTAAGTTCTGTACACACACTGTGATAGATGAACCTCACCTTTTGAGCTTTATTGAGTGAAGTTTTGCGTTGCTCACTTATGGGTACAATCTTCTCACCTACAGCCTTTTTAACTGATGCTGATAAAACTCGAACAAGATTTGTGGTGTCTAGATCAGAAAGCTCCTTAGAGCTTGATTCCTCAAGAAGCATAGATACCATACACTTCCAGTCCTGTTTCACAAACAAGCATCAAGTACTGCCCAAAAGTAATAGTCTCTCCAGCTATACAGACATTTCCAGGATTTGAATACTCATCCAAGTGACTCCAAAGCACATAAACCTAAGGTCAATACTCCCATATATGAAGTCCAGACCTGCCATGATGATCAAATACACACTCATCTATTTCATGCTTTCATGTATGTATGAAAAGCATGCTCGGAAAACATTACCTTCATGGCCTGACACTTGTCCCAGAGTGCATCTATGACATAGTCACACAAGATTGGATCTGCTGAGAATTCGCTAAGAATCTGCAAGATCCTAAACATCTGCCTTTCCAAGTCATCATCCTCTTGTCCTGCAAACCACCCATCAAGTCTGGACACTTCAATCTGAAGAGTTAACCAAGGTCACAAAAGACAGAGAACTTGTCAAGTGTACATGCATATTGGGAAACATCAAACTTCCTCAGTAAGCCAATATGCTGTTCACAATACATCTTGAGAACAATCTTGCTGCAGAGCATTACCCAATCCATGACTCATATGGCTGTGCCAAAATCAGAAAATGCTGTTTGACACACCTTCATACAACACAAGACATGGATAGAAACAAGTTGCCATGAAACTTCACAGTAAAACCCATATGTTACTTGTCTACAAAACTGAGAGCCAGCACAATTGTATTCCACAGGCTCCAGGCATACATGATTACAGACTTGAGCAGATCAGGGAGGAATGCCAACCTTCAGATGCAGGACAAATGAGATGATCATAGACTAAATCTCCAACAGCATGACGAATTTGTGGAGCATCATCGATCAAAAGATCATATAGTGAACCAAGATCCTCATCACTAAGCAATTGGTGCCTGTAGAATATACCCCAGTACTAGGTTTGAGAAAAGCTCCCAGTATCTCTCAGAATGTTGCAGCTGTTTAACCATTCCTAAAGCCCTCATATATGCAATCAGCACTCAGCAATCAAAAACATAAGAAATGACCACATTCAAGAAACAAAACAGGCATATAGCATCAACCAACCTGAGCAACTGCTTCAGCAAGCCAATTGCACTAATTGCCACGCTCATGTCAACATCATCAGCCATCTCCACCATGCGTCTGCCAAAGCGTGCTGTGAACAAAGATAGTGATGGCACATTGTCGTCCACGGCATACAGTTCTTGGAGTGCACTGATGGAGCTCTTGCGTACAACAGGATTCTTCAATTGTTTTTCCCAGACAATCCAAACCAATAATCAGTATCTTCTTCATGTGGCTGAGAAAGGAAAAAGTTAACTGACAATACAAATTGAAAATGAAAGACATTCAAGGACACCAGCAGAGAAGTTCACATCCAGTTTATGGTATCATAGTTTATGGATTTGTCAAGTTCCTCAGGTTCAAGTGCTCAAACTATGAGATTATATTGGCCTACAAATGAGGAAAATAATTGGATTATCAGTTAAATTCAGACAATTTACAGCCTGCCAGGAGAGATGGTGGCTAGAAGACCTTGTCATTCAGTGTCCAGCCAATGTACTTCAAGTATAAGTCCTGCAGAAACAAGGATGGATATGATACAATCCAGGACCCCATTGCACTGATGCATGCCTGTCGAATTTCTGGATCCACATCACGATATCTATGCATGAAGAGCCTGCAAAAAACTACCCAAACACAGTTCAATACATCCACATTCCATCTACAAGCAACCAGACTAAGGGTACTGTCTCTTTTGAAGAGTTACACAGCTACCAGCATGACCAACTGGGTCAACATGATTGTCAACCTCTTCATCCAAGACTAGTGGCTTAACATCACTCAGCACAAGAAATAGCATCAAAAGACACTCCAGTCCTGCAGCCTTCACAAAGGCTTTACAACTGAAGCAGAAACATAGTCAAAGCACTTTTGATTGAGGACTGTACCAGAAACTAACTAAAGAAGGAAGCGAGGGATAGCTGCAAATTCCTCAAACTCAAGTGAGCCAAATGAGAGGGAGCAACCAAGGCCTTGGTAGTCACATACTCTTTAACAATTATCTAAAGTATTCCAAAGGACAAGTAGCTGCAATGGTAAGCCAGAGTGAAGTGCAGACCCTGTGAACATCTTCCTCATCATTTCCTCCACCATTGTTATCTTTTCATGCTTTTCTGACAAAATCTTGTTGAGGGATTCAATCCGTGGACCTTCCTTCCGCTTCTTCTTCTCTGCATTCAACTGGCGCTGGGCAGTCTCACGAGACTGACCCAAGCTCTTTGCGACTGCCACAAGAGATGTCACGAGCTGCAGTCCTACCAGTGATGCAACAATTCGGAAGACTCTGGGCTGGGTACTGTTCTCCATATTTGCAGGAAGAAAAGTATAAACATCAGCAACTACAAAATTGATATTGAACTTCCTATCCCCAGCACATCGCTGAAAGAACCTATGGAACTCTCTGGCAATCCACGCCATCTTTGAGTGGGTTTACATGCAAAAAATTTCCAAAGCAGATCCTCAGGGTCACATACAAGAACCTTCGAAATGATTTACAAGTTCGAGCAGATAAAGCCACTCACCTACCAAACTGAATTAGAGCAAGTTTTGACAAGTAAAAAGATAAAACCACACAGCTGGATAAGTACCATCTATCTGCAAGGATCCTAGAGATAACACAATAAAAGTGGGAAAATACTGTACAAATTGGTCTCTGATTCTGACTCTGTACACAAACAGAGTAAGAGTTCCATCCTCCAGCAGATCTCCTTCATATATATAACTGGCATGTCATTCACATCCACATCCTATGGAGTGTTGTTCAACATACCAAGACAGTGCAATCACATGGTCCATGCATTTCTCCATCAACTGCTGGTCAAATAGAGCACCCTCTTGAGATTCTCGCACTATAGTATCCCAAAATGTAACCAAGTTCTCTTTGAAACTGCGGGAATCTTTCTGTTTTGAGCCCAGGATATCTTCCAAACCACCCTGCAAACTATGATCAAAGAAACAATAATCATTTGACTTCTAGAATTCCAGTCTGGGCATCCATGAACTGCTTGACAGGATCACCCAATTTTGCATCTCAATAACAGAAAACAAGGTTGTGGCTATGAACAAAAGAGAGAGAAACTTTACAGGAATCCTATCACTAGAACAGGATTGCAATGCTGTGATTATGTAGTGATACTGATCTTGCTATCATCAGCAAATGCAAAAGGATACTTGTTCAGCATGTGAGACCAACTCTTTCACCACATCATCAACATCCATCTCACTGAGAGGTTCCTCCTTCAAGTCGAGTGTCACTCCACAAGCCTGTAGAAAAAGCCATCACACCACAGTGGTTCAGATGTAACTAAATCTTCCTTCGATGCCATCCTTCCTTGTTATTCCATCCTCCACACCTGTACCCACGGGCTCCCAAAACTGATCTCCTCACTCTTAACCAGCCTATCAAATGCAGCAGACGGGAGGCTTAGCAACAAACCTCAAACAACACCACAAGAAGCTCATTCAAACCAGCAGTTGGATTGGCCTCATAACGTTCAAGCCACTTTGATGCTGCTAACTCCACAAACTTTCCTTTGTGCTTGATGACCTCTGTGCAAGAAAGCATAGTCAGATCTGTGAGAAAGTTAATAATGTTAGCTGAACATCTCTCAAAGCTCAGTCCTCAATTTCTGCAAACCTATGCTTGGCAGAAAACACAATACTTCCAAATAGTAACAGCATAAACACCCCCTTACCACTACACTGCTGTTAAGATTGAGACCGAAGCATAGATATTGGGAACACAAATGATGATTGGAAGACACTTTCACCAGTCTTTTGACAATTTCTAAGACAACATGAGTTCATACATACCGATGAGGCTCTCATTCTCAATATCTGCTGCCGCTGCTGAAGAAGCCTTTGATTTCTTCTTTGGCTTCACAGTGCTCTCCACCCCATGGCTCTCATTCTCAACATCTGCCAAAAGAGGCTTTGACTTCTTCTTGGACTTCACAGCACTCTCCTTTTCCACCACATCATTCTCATTCTCAATATCTGCAGCACTGACTGAAGCCTTTGCTTTCTTCTTGAACTTCCCAGCACTCTCCTCCACCTCATCGCTCTCATTCTCTATATCTACTCCTGCAGCTGCCACTGAAGCCTTTGATCTTTTCTTGGACCTCCCATCACTATCCTTCTCCACCTCATCACCTTCATTCTCAATATCTCCTGCTGGTGCTGAAGCTTTTGATTTTCTCTTGGGCTTCACAGTCATCTCCTTCTCCACCTCATCACCCTCATTCTCAATTTCTGCTGCTGTTGTTGCTGCTGAAGCTTTTGATTTTCTCTTTGACTTCACAGCCATCTCCTTCTCCACCTGACCACTGCCATTCTCCGTATCTGCTATCGCAGTTGAAACCTTCGATTTCTTCTTGGACTTCCCAGCACCCTCCTTCACCACTGCATCTCCCTCATTCTCAATATCTGCTGCAGCTGCCGGAGCCTTAGATTTTTTCTTGGACTTCACAGCACTCTCCTTCTCCACCCCATCACCCTCATTCTCAACATCTGCTGCCACTGACGCTTTTGACTTCTTCTTGGACTTCACAGCCCTCTCCTTCTCCACCACATCACCACTCACATTACCATGCTTCTGAGAGAACAGTGGGAATCAAGTGCAATGAGTTCAGTTCCAACATCTCCGATATACTCACCTAATATCAAAATACCAGTACAAAGAAAACATCTGCAAACCCAATTTGACATTTGGGAAAATCATACGTCACCTGCAACATATCCTTATTGCTCAAATATGAATGCACACTGGAGAATAATACTCTGAAGAATGCACCTGAGTAGTGTGAGGATGTCTCTCAGCAGGCTCATCTTCCTTGTCCTCCTGAAAATGCACATGAGGATGTTTACCAGCAGGTAGATCTTCATGGTCCTCCTTATCAGAGTCTTCATCTCCACTACTGTCCATGATTCTGCATTTGTAACATGAAAGAATTCAGTTAGCACTGAAAACAGAACCTGCAATTTGGTGGTTCTGCTGCAGTTTGACAGAGCTGAGAATGAAATTCTGTCATGGCACAGATCATTGCTGGACTAGTTTCTATTTGCTGGACATTGTGAAGCAATCAGTGATAAGCATAGACTATAAACTATAAAACCCTAAAGGGTGCTTGGAATTGGAAACTCCTTTCACAAAAACCACATCCTGTCAGGAGAATGTCAGTGCACTCTGCATCGTTGTAGATTGACACAACGAGATTATAGGGGAAAATGTCATTCCAGAGAAGAAGAAATCCTCAATTGTTCCTGCATCGCTCTAAATGCAGATTATGAAGAAAAAGGTTCAAAAGAAGAGTCACTTACTCTCGCAGCAACATGGAATTCAGCACAGCCTGCCGCCTGTCCCGCTTCCGACCTTCAGTTTCTGGGGCTTCCTCCATCGAGAGCAACCTTGTGCCTCGCTCCTCAGCTACGAGGCGGGGGGAGGGAATCTCCAACAGAGAATCCTGCTGCAACTGAGAGTGCCAAAAACCTCAAGAACCTGGGGGAAAAAATGTAGGAAAAGTGAAGAGCAATCTATTGCTTGTCAGATTCTTCTAACAGAAAGACAGGGTCAAAATGTTCTACTGCTGGAAACAAAACAGTGAAGAAAGCAAGGGACCATAAAACCTTCACACCCGGAGGAAACAAGCCCCGCAAACAAAATCGGAAAAAAAAACGCAAAAAAATTGAACAAAAAAAAATTGCGAAAATTCTCCGGAAGAAGAATCTCAAATGAGCTTTGGAACCGGAAATTATGAAGCCGTTGTGAGTGCACACTTACCTCGCAAGACAGAGAAGCTCTGCAAAACACGCCAGGGAATCACAACAATACCAGAAGAGAAGAGCAGCCACCACACCACTGCGAAGGCGCGAACGGGCTATTTCATTCTCGAGGCCGCTTTCGCTCTCGAAAGTTCATTACCAACTTGAGCTGTGCGCCTCGTGGATGCACTTTCTGTTTGGATTTCTCATCCACTCAATTGCATGAGAGATTGTGCCATCGTTGTGACACGGTTCCGTAGTTTGCAGTGTGGGACGGTTATCAAAAACATGAAAGAGACTCTCTCTCCGGTTATCATGGCGGCTATCACAGACGTGAAATAGACCCCCACCAGTTATTAGGGCGGTTCTTAGAGTTCATAACTGTGACTCTCAACATTTTGAAAAATCAAAGGACTGCCTAAACTACTGCCAGTTTTGACCCGGTTCTTTCATGAAAATCATTGGTCTTTGAAATAACCGGAACTCATGATACCCATTCTGACTATTTTCAAAAAAACCAAAACCGACAGTTCTCTAGGTTTTTGGGGTGTTACATTTTTTTTCATCCAACCTTCCAATCCTTCATCGGATGTTGTGATTCTTCATCGCCCAGAGCTATTATTGCCTGGGTATCCAGGGTTTATGTGGGGGTAACTCCCTCACAGCAAGGAGTCCTCGAAAATAACCAGCCGCACAGCTCCCACCTCAGGGGTGGGTTATTTTGAACTCCGGAGGAGTCAGGAGTTAAAGCATTTCCCCCCCCCCCCCCCCACACAGGCAAACAACTAACTCCTTTATTGGCCTTTTGCCCACCAAGGCAATTAGGATATTGTTGTGTTTAGATTCATTATAGAGTATAGTAGCTTAAGGGATTTTGGCCCCTAGGTTAATAATAATAATAATAGGTCTATTTATTTTTATATGAGGATTTTTGAAAGATGATATTTTGGCTTGTGTTGAAACTTGAGATGAGTTATAGAGTTATAATAATATCTTGAAGGATTTTGGTTTCTTTTAGAGGATTTTTTGAAGATTAGTGAAATATTTGAGTTTTTCATAATTCTTTTTTTGCCTTAAGATACTTTTTCATGTAAATGGCGAGTCTACAATATGACACACCCTTGTTTTAGAATAGAAGAGAAATAGTAGATCTAAAGCACTAGACTTATTTTCCCTCCATCTTTTTATTGGGTTTGCCTTTTCATCATCCTACAGACTAGAGACATTATGATGAACCCAGAAACACGTCAAAGTTTAGTGCATTCTACCCTACCATTCTAAGGTCATGTGAAGTCCAGTACAGAAACATTTTTAGCATGACTTAAGGATCCACTTGGCCTTCATCATGCTAACCACCATGTGTTTCCAATTTAGTATGTTGAAAATTTTTCATCCATAAATGGATGTCATTTAAAACGTAGAACCATTATGTGACAAATTGCTTGTTTTTAAATTTCTTTGCTATTGACACCTCCCCCTATGATTGAAATGTGTCGGATGAAGTTCCAAGAATTGTTAGTTTTATCGAAATAGCCTCATGTAAGCTCAATTCCAATTTATTTTGCATGAGCCCAATTTTAACAGGCAGGTCTGTCATGAAAAACCAACCCTGCCCACCCAACTCCACCTAACAACCAACTCCATCAAAAAAGGTGGGGGAAAAAAAAGAAAAAACTCAACCTTAGAAACAATCAAAACCCCTTTTCACATCATTAAAAAAAAATGCATTGCCACCCAAAAAACAACCTTTTGGAGATAGGAAAAATTAAATACTCGACCATTTCCCCCTCTCTTTTTAAATTTCCGCCTATAACTTTAACCCACCTCACTTCACCCATATCATTCAACGTTTTTTTAAAATTACTCTTTGGCCAAAACCAATAAATATATGGAATACTTCTATTAACAGATAATTTTAAACCAACCATACAATTCAAATAACATACATAGTTTTATTATAATGGTCCTAAAAAAAAATGAAGGTCTAATGTGAAATAAACTAATAATTTGGGCCATTAAGATAGCCCATGGTTTTGGCCTGTTGGTTGTTTCTTTCCTTCAGAAAAAGAAAAAAAAAATCTATAAATTGATTTAAAACTTATTAAAAAAAAATTTAAAGGTGACTTCTGGGATGTTTAATCTTTGAACAAATGTGTGTAGATATTATATAATGTGCAACCCTACAAAACTTTATTAATAAACACACCATAGATTTGGAAAATGTACAATGGAATAAGAAAAAGGAAAAGGGAAAATTTATGGGATGTCAACTTATCGGAAACTAGGTGTCAAAATCTATCCATGTCAAAAATCGATAGCTTATAATAGGTCGGTTGCATTTTTCCATGTTTAAAACCAACCACTTGTAATAAATTGGTCATGGTGATGGGATGTGTGCTGAAAAGGTGGAAGTCAAGAAATAATTAAGCCTACAACTATCACCTGATTTAAAATGGAAGATGATTACAAGCTTTGCAACATGATTGAAATTTTTTGACAAAAAAAGTTACCAAAACATAAAGATGAAGGTCTTGTGGCCTTTTCAAGCTCATAATGGCATTGGCACAATTGCGTAAAAACACATCCACATGTTTGTGTAAACATCCAAATATTTCAATTGTTAAAGGGAAGAATTGATTGGTAGGGTGTTAGTCGAAATAATTTTGTTTTTTGGATTGAGCTACATCAAAAACAACAAATTTTTTGAGTGGTGCAAGATTAGAGAAATAAATATGTTCATGTTGAATCAGCAATGACAACATCAATTAAGGTGCAAATGCCATATTTGGTGAGCACAATGTTAATTCATTGATGAAAGGAATTGAATATGTTTTTAAAAGTGCATGGAATTATTCTCGCCCCAAGTAGAAGTTAACATCACGCGCAATGGTAGCAAAGGTGTCACAAACTACATCATGGGTTCTTATGTGTTCATTGCCATGAACACAACATAAAAAATGGACACCCATATGGTTGATGGGATGTGTGCACACGCATTGAAGGAAACTTGCAATTGAAGGATGGGGTAGTCCAAGTCATGTTCGATGTGTTGTGGAAAAGACCAAGGAAGCTAATCAAAAGTTGGGAAAAGTAATTAAATTATAAGCCAAAAACTCGCCCTTGGGCTATAACACATTAAGTTTTAGATATCTTGTCAGACAGCATGTTGGAAAGGGTCTACTGGTGCAAATGCTTCAACATGGAATCTTCAAGTCAAACCATTTCTTGTTCGATGAATTGTTCAAAAAAAAGAAAACAAACATGAATCGGGGGTGGTAAAAGATCATACCACAACAACACACTTTGGGTTTTGCATCTAACATTTACAACTACATACTAGTCAAATAAGACATATACGATTAGGTTTTAAAAATGTCATTAAGTATGTAATTAACCTAAGCAGTCTTAGGCTTAAAAAAATCTAGGATAATTATATCGCATTTAGTTGCATCTAGTTGTACAAACTTGATAAAATATATTGTAATGAGGTTACCTAGGTTGAATTAGTAAAAAATCTAAAGTTAAGAACCTAGACAAGCCTATCTAGGTTAACCTATTAGTATGGTAACTTATTCTAGGTATGTTTAAACATACTAGATGTAATAAATGTTTTATGTTTAGTTAGGTAATTTATAAATTAGTTTATATTATGAAGTAGGTTTTTTCTAAGTAGCCTACATAAATAAGTTAACTTAATAAGTATATTAACCTAAACTAGTGTGTTAAGTAGTTAAAAAGTCAAGGAATTATGTATCACCTTTTTAAAAATGACTATTAATATTATAATCATAATTACAAGCAAACAATAAATTGTTTAATACACATACACAAACATGTGAATTCATAACTTCAAAAATTTCATGGCACACAAAAATTTATGGCATGCCATGACAAATATTGGTGCCATAAATTCAAAACACACAAAACATATGGTGTCACAAAAAATCATGGATTTCCATGAAAAATTATGACACCTTGTTGCCAAACAGCAAGCTATGTCATCATCACATGGAAAATTGAATCATTATTAATCACAAAGGACAACAATATTTTCATCTAACTAATAAATTATGAGATTAATTCATCAAATCAATAACATGAATCATGATGTGAAATTAATGTCATAAGTCATGAAGTGTTGTAACTACTAGTCAACCTCATTACCAAGTGGCATGCCATGTTAACATCACACAACCATAAATTGTTATTATTCACCAAAAGTTGCAAAAATCAATGGAATTTTGTTATTTCCTAATTTTGAATGATTAAAAATACATTTTGAAATGTTGATATTTGTGTAAAAACCATCAAGTCATGATATCAACTATAGTCACAAAACCATAATGTCAAGTGACAACACAATGTTTTTTACAACTATGTAGTCATTAACATGAATTTGTAGTTACAATTAAAATAAAAAATGACAGTAGTTGTTTTATTAACCGATTATAAAACCCAAGATGTGTTGTTGTGCATGTCACCTTGGGGTGTTGTTAGAAAGGGAAAATGTTGTTATTGACTCATGTTAAGGCTTCAAGAAAGAAAGAAATAATGTTGATCAACCATAAACCTAGTAATTACGATTAAAGCTACATCCCTAAATAGACTACTAGGGTGATGGTGGCTATTAATATGAACCCAATGCCACCAAAAGTTGTTGGGAGAAAGGCTTGTTTATGGGCTAAAGGCCCTTTTGGGCTATCAAAGGATATTGAACCAAAAATGCACCTGAACATTTGAAGGAGGGAAGAATCAAATGAACTAAAGGACCTTATGAAGTTGGAACACGGAAGTGTACATCATAAAAGATATGGTGGTCATTACACAAAACAATGAATTAAAATTCCAAAAGCTACATCATCCATTTTAAGGAAAAAATTTACATGTCAAACATTCTATAATAAAGCATCATTGATCTAAGATGATGTGAATGATGAGGTGCCCAATGGAACCCCCAAGACTATTATTCCTTCTAATGGGGTGGTAAATTGGGATAGGGTGTTGAAATTAGGCGACATGCCAAAAGGTGACCATCTTACACATTTCTAGGTTGGATAAAAAACCTATTACACAAAGTTCGATCTAGAATTGTTCATATGTAGATGATATAATAGAAGGGGGACCTATTATGTGAATGTCATCTACAATGGATGGAAATAAATAAAAAAGGAAATGATTAATTATATAATGTAAAGTCCTAAAATGAGTTGAAATGAATAGTGCCCCTCCCAAGGGATGACCTTGACGAATTCCCATGGTAGAAGGGTTGACTATGACATTGCTTCCACAATTACGATGACTAGAAAATACGGGAAATTCAAATGCATAGATTGCACGAACAAGAGGGATGAGTTGCATAATGTTTCCACTTGCTACATGAAGTTCTTGACATCGAATTGAAGGTGTTTACAATGTTTAGTTGGACAACAACCTAATCAAGGTGAACGTCCAAGGTACACCTGATGATAGATTATTACTTCACAAATGTCGTTAATTACAACTCTGAATTGCGAAAAGAAATATGTTGCAAAGGTGTCATGGAATTGAAGGCATAAAGTGCAACTTGTGAATTTAGATAATGTTTCCCCCATTGTAATGGGACAAATTCCACTTGCAGGCTTAGTCATGGGTAAAAGGCAGGCTGCTTTAAGGACACATGCAATTCAAGGTGGAATGTGACCTTGAATGATATGATAACAAAGTTGAAACAATTAGGAAAATCCACCACTAAATATTTTGGGTGAAAACAATCTCAAAGGTGTTAAAAAACCATTCCAAAATGACCATTTACCAATAAATGGAGCATGTGTTGGAATGTCAACTTGAAAGAATTAGAAAAAAACTTGAAGTCTTGGTCTGGTTCATAATCTTCTAGGAAAAGTGGGAAGCAGCAATTTGATTGAGGGTGTAATGTGGTGAAAGCTAAGGCGGTGTCAAAAGATGTGGGTGCAAAAAAAACTGGTGCCAAGGCATGGGTTGTTTTTAAATATTCCCTTGCATGTCCAAGAACTAAATTACGAAGAAAACATTTATGAACTGGAAGATCATGTTGGGGAAAAGGCATTGAGTTTGAACTTGCTGCCAACATTTGGGCATGTAAAAAAAACTCTTCCTACAAGTTTTCCCAGTACTTGTTAAAAAATGCTTGAATTGAATTTATGTTTCCTATGTTTTGTTGCTTCACCATGAAAGGGCAAAACATGACACCATTGGGGTAATGAGGATCAAGTGCCCAGCTACCACATCATAAAGTTCTTGCGCCAACTTATTTCATGGAAAACAAAACGCCATTTGTATATCATGTCGTAAAATGATAGGGATGTAGTTATACAATTGAGGACTATGAAAGCTTAAATGATAAGACTTGAAGACATCCAAAGATGAAACCCAAGTCCAGGGTTTATGTAAGTGAGGTGGGAACAAGGGAGGGTATTAAGTTAGGATGGTCACATGGATTTGGATTAAATTAATTGGATGTTTGATAAAAATGTTGATGACGAATTAACCTTCGACTAGTACATTGGCGCCCATAGGTGGGGTAAAAGATTTTAGGTGGAGGTTGCGAGTATGTTGAAGAAATGGGGGTAGGTTAGGAGGTCTAATCATGGGCAACTAAAGGGGCTAGTATAGTGGAAGGGGGAAAAGGTCCTACATGTGCATGATCAAAGGGGTTCTTTAAAATGTAAGGTTGGGGCCCCACATTCCCACAAAGGATTAGGGGTCGGTAAAAAAAACTAATAAATGGTGTGTGGTTTGTTTGAATGGGAAGGGGAATTAATGGGTGGTGTGTGGTTTGCATGGGAGATGGGGTGGAAACTAGGTCTATGGTGGCATATGATAAAACAATAGGGTGATGGTAACTACAAGGTTCAATGAAACATGATAAATTAAGTGACATGAAACGTTTGGTGCCCATGAGGAAAGAAGCCTATTAAAAGCACATGCCCCACCTTCTAAAAGATTATCTATTGCTACAAAGCAATCCTAAATATATAACGCCAACCACACAAGATTAAACAAATCGAAAAAAAAAGATAGGAACCCACTTAAAAGTCCCTGGCTACATTATGCCAAAGTTGAACCTTAGCTTTGATGTAAGCTTGAGTGGCACGATCATTATTGTATTGGGTTCAACACAACCTAGACACCTTAATACCAAAATATTACATGTTTCACTTTTTATTCCTAGTCCTATAAAGCTTAAAACAAGTAACATTGCATAAAAATTTCCTAAAAAAACAACTATGGTAGATTAATTACCCTTTTCACAAGGATCCCAATCCACTCCAAAAACTATGTACAACAAAATTTGAAATGATGGTACCTTTATAGGACATACCACAATGATGTTGGTTCGCTAGTTGGTTCGATGATTCGATGAGATATGTATTTGTGTTGCCTTGGTCTTTACAACATTATAAACAAATGCAAAAAGGGAAATAGAGATGTGGTTTTTCTCATATGTGATTGTGTTTTCCACTTTGTCCATTCGTTGTCACTATTATAACACAACATTAAAATGTCATCACTAGATTGCTTGCATTACTAAAATTTCAAGTTTTCCAAATGCTCCAAATTGACTAATTGGTATTTTTTAATTAATGGACATGTTCATTTTGACTAAAGGTTCAAGGCATGTATTTTTTGACCAACCAACTTGAGAACAATCATTTATTTAACCAATACATCTAGTCAAAATGATGAATGGGTTTTAGTCAAATGAGACATTTAATCAAATTGAACATAAGAAATTGACATCATTAATCAAAATGACTAATGTTTTTTAGTCAAATGGGACGTTTTAAGTGCTTATTACATGCCTACCTCCCACCCTAAAAGGGACACTAGTAAATAAATAAATAAAAAATATGCGAGTAAAAATATATGGTGCAATCTATTTTTTATTAAGTAAAAATGATAAATTAATTAATTGAAAAAGGGTACCTTTTATTTAAATAATTAATTTAATTATAATATAAGGTATGTAATAATATCAAATAATGGATTATAATTAATATAATATGTTATATATATATATATATGAAAATTCGATGATAATAAAATGATAAAAAATAGGTTGGACAATTATTGAATACCCACTTAAAAAATGGTTGTTTGATGCATGTAGGTTTCAAATTTTACACAATGTGTCCCCCCCATGCTTCCCACCTACCTACCTAAATGTACTACCTAATTACCTACCCACCTACCTAGGTATACTACTAACCTACCTACCCATCCACCCACCCATCTATTTAGGTGTACTACCTACCTACCTACCCATTCATCCACCTAAATGTACTACTTATCTATTTGCTTACCCAACCATTCAACTACCATGTCTTACAACATACTTACCTAGTTGATTAACATTTTATTAAACAATTGTATGTTACTTACTTACCTATAACTTGTACTTCCTACCTTCTACCTCCTACCTCCCATCTATCATGGCTCTAGAAGTTATTTACCTATTTGTTTAGCATTGTACAACCTACCCTAAACCCTAAACCTTCAACCTACCTACTTACAATTGTATTATACCTATCTATCTACCTACCTCTTAACTCCCACCTCCTTCTCACCTTACAACCTACCTACCTCTTTTGCTTCCTATTTACCTACCCAACCTACCTATGACATGTACCCTACCTAGTTTAATGAATGGAATTTGAAATGGAAGAATCAAATTTTAACAAGTTGTGAAATTTGTCATCAATTTGCTATTTTCAAAAATATTTTCTTACAATTCATTTGAACATTTACAAAATATATTGATTTTATTGATTAGATCTTTCAATAAGCTACAAGATTATGCATTTATTTGCTTCATTTGAACAAAAATTAAAATTAAAAAAAATGCCAAAATTGGGATTTCCAAACTATTTCATAGTTAACAAGATAAAACAAAATGTTGCACAAGCTTCACCAATAAAAAGTTGTGTGACTTGGTGGCTAAAGCATTTGGATGCTTCCATGAGGTCTTGGGTTCAAATTCATGTTCACTCATGTGCATCAATACATGAATTTCTATACTTGGTGGTGTATATGATGCATATTTTGGTGTATGTGTATGTGTGTACATATGGTGTAAAGAGGGCATATATAGGTGGGGGATTTATCAACCTACCATTTTATCACATAATAATGTGTTGACACATGACACCATAGGACTATTGCAATGTGGAAGAACATAATGTTGTTGTGTGGCAATATATAATGTTACCACATGGCAACATTCCTATGGTGCCACATTTCAAGTAAATGATTTGTAAAATGACCATTTTTATTGGTTACTAGTAACATTTGACCATTATTCAAAAGGTATTAGTCAAAATTCGAGTGAAAAGCACCACGCTACGGTTGGTCAAAAAAACCATTCCAATCATTATGAACTTGTTAAAATCGACTTCTCCTAAAAAACCAAGGGGTTTTTTTTATGCTTGTCATTTTGGGGTTCTTTTTTACTAGAAAACCTAGTTTGAAAAACTCGGAATTCTAGTAGTGTTGTTTCAATCTACATTGCATTTTCTTTTTGGAATTGTACAAATTTCAAGAGAAAAAAGATGCCAATTTTTTATTTTTTATTTTCCTTTAAGGGTTGCCTAACAAACTTTTCAACTAAGAAGATTATTTTCGAGTTTTAGGCCCACACACCTAAAAAACCCATTTTATTTTCTCATCTTCCACAAGAACCTACACCATTTAAAAAACAACCTACAAAAAGTCCAAAGTTTTTTTTGATAGGTTGATGCCTACAAGTTGTAGTCTAATAATTAATCTCACTGAAACCCCAAGGAATCCAGTAGAACACAACTTTAAGACAAAACAAAAGCCTTAACCAAAACCAAAACACTATGTCAAGATTGAAAAAAGTAAAAACAACCATTAATGAAATTTTATCCTCCAATTTTTTCTTCTTCATCTTTTGTTACTTATGGTTCTGACCCCTTCAATCTTCTTCCTACGTTAGGGTGCAATTCCCTAACCCCTCTTTCACTTCCTCTCAATTATTAATTTCCTTTTATTGTTATGTAGCTATATTACATGCAGTGATGTATAGATATAAATACTTGAGCTCATATTACTATGCATTATTAATGACAATCAATTTTTATTTTTTCACTTTCAAATGTTTTCATTAACAAAACTCATTTTGTTACAAAACACAAAAATTACAAATTCCATGCAAACAACACAAAAAATTTAAAAACATAGACATTGTTTCAAAAACTAAACTTGCACACATATAAAACAAAAACCACCTAATAGAAAAAGATAGAAATCTATAATTTTATATTGGGCATGTCATCATTAATAGTCATTTATATGAAAAATCAATCATGAATATTTCCTTGTCAACCCTCTTTTGACCTAATGGGGTGTTGAATTGTTGGCATGTGAGTAATGATGATCATGTTTACCCTAGTTCATAAACTATTAATATGATGTGAGAAAAAATGTTGATATATATATATATATGTATGTATATATTTGTTTTTTTATATTGATGAAACATCCTCACTTTCAATTTCAAATTATTGTCTTTGGCTCCAAGGCTTCAAATTAAGAATAGTTCCATTAATGTTGAATACATGGCCTTACAAAAATAAATGAATGAAAAAAAAATAAAAAAATGTTGATTTGGTTTAGCAAAATGGTATTGGCCCAACATTCCTACACATATGTTGAGGTTGATAAAAGGTTCATAAAATTTGATGTTATTGTTGAATGACAAGATATTTTGATTTGTCTAGATGGGTTGTTCTTAGTAATCTTCACCTATTTGTGTCCCAATTTTAGTTTTATGTGTGGGGTTGGAAACAAATAAATAACTAACCTTGGATGTGAGAAAAATATTTTTGTAAGGTCACATGTTTGCCCACTTTATAACACAATAATTGAAATCTATGGACAATATTAATGATAAAAAATGATGCATTACCATGGCTATTTTTATTTATTTTTTTTCTATTCATGTTATTTCTTTCCAATTGCCATCGTAATTTCTTTCATTTTTCACAACTTAAGTGAACTACATGACACATTGTCCTCTTCCTCATCTATCACATCTTGAACATGTGTAACAATTTTGATCTTTAATCATTTCATTTTCTCTCATTGGGACCCACTTTTGATGCAAACATTTGGGTTTCAACACATTCAATTGGCTTTTTGTGGTTTATTTATGTAACTATAGTAATTGGATTATTGTTTAATGCACTTGCAAGGTGGTGGTTTGTTGTTTGGGTTGTTGTAAATGTTTTGGATGAATGGAACAATGGTGACTTGAACTTGTAATTCAGATCTTGTAAATAATTGAGAGATGATGTTAAAGATCCTATTGTAATCTACAATTGATTTTATGTACACATGTAAAAAAAACCATTTCAACGAAAAACAACATCATGGTTGAATTTATGCAAAAAGTTGCAAGAACAATTCTTACAATTCTTCATCACAACAAAATTTTATTGAAATTATGAACTTAACTCATTTATTACGACAAGTTGCACTTGTTCATCTTTAAACATTTCACTAAAAGTTAAATGTCATTATTCAATCAATGCTTTTGTAGAGTTGAACAATGGAATGATGAAATTTGGATTGGTTGATGATGCTGCAAACATAATATGGACACTCAAAGATTTTGTAATTCTTCCAATTTGTAAAATTTGAAATATTTAAAAGCTTTGTGAGAGACTACTTGTGTGTTATGAATTATGAATGAAACCATTGTGCTTTGGTCTTCTATAATCACAACTTGGTTCAAAGTTATTCTTGTCATTGTTATTGCTTAAACTTGAATGACACATTTTTTGATTTTGGTGGTTTTTTAAAAAAAATTCATTAATTTTCAACCAAGTGGTGGAATTTCAATAGTGGAGGAAGCATATTGGGGAGTTTTCATTGATGATCTCCACTTTGCTTTAGTATTTAGTGAGGTCATAAAATGTTGGTGCTTTGAAAGAATGGTCTTGCGTGTGTTGTTGGCCACTTTTAGTGAGGAACTTCACATGACAATAACCAACAATGTAGAAAAGTAAAATATTATTGTCATGAATGCTTTGATTTACAAAGTTGCTATTTTTTTGTATTGTGTCTTTGGTTCTTGTTTTAGATTTTTGTACAGCTTCGACAACTTTGAAATTCCAAATGAATTTAGCAACATCATGCTTGATCAGACCCCATTTTGTTTCTAAACATTGCCTCAAATGTTAATCCAATTAGACAATTAGAGTTATAATGTTCAAAAATTTGATCCCAAAACACATTGTTTTTCTAACCATTGCCAATGATTGGATCTTGTGATACATTCAAGAAGGAACAACATAACTATGCATCCTCATTGACAACAAAATTCTTGCCTTTATTGGGCTGGGGCAGGAACTATAGCATTGGATCCAACTTTTGGAAATTTTACCTTATTAAAATGGGTTTCACATTAGGTGAACCCGTTTCTTTGGTGAAAGCGTTTAGACTGTTTAGATTGGAACAGATTTTTTTGGTGTTCAAAGTGTGGACGCAGTAGGTAGATGTACAACAACTTATTTATTGGCAGGGCCAGGGCGTTTGTGATGCCTTGTTTCCTTTGAATGGTGTTGAATCCATGTCTATAGTTGCTAAAACCGAAGGTCCCTTCAACAAAATCACTGGCTGAACCTTGTTGTTGCTTTGGGTATCATGAGATGAGAAATCCCTCTAAGAAGAGAAAATTTCCAAGCTTGTGTAGGTTTCTTAAAGCATCAAGTTGTGCTTGGGGTTACAACATCATCAACAAATTCCATGACTAGTTAGTTACCATTGGTGGGGCTTTTACTACTAACAATGGAGATGCTCTAAGGAATGCCCTCCACCAGTGGCATTCCAGCTTAAATTCTGACATGCCAGAGTCTCATCTCTCTCAAGTGCAAATTACATCACATAATGGCCATTAGTCAAACTGGAACTCACAAGGTCCTCTCCCAATAGACATTAGGAACCTAAAACATATTCAATACAAGACAACCAATGGTCCATGGGCGGGGGACCGGCATATGACAAGTGAACACCCGGGCCAGGGCTTCCAACCAGTATGATTAAGGTTTGGGGTGGCAGATTATGTCATTTCCTCAACAACAATATATGACATAATCTTCCAATGAAGATCATAATACACTCATAATAATGACCAAAAGTGTTAGTTGAATATGATTCTTTTTTTAAATCCTGGAATCTGCCACCCCAGACTATAATGTCATGGAATGGTCTCGTCCTTGTCCATTATGTTTGAGTGCGTGAACAGGCTCACCCGCACCCTAATGGGCCCACTGGGCTGCTTACCCAATAGAATGGGCAGGGACGGGTTTGACCATTCCATCGTACACTTTAATTTAAATTTTTTAAAAAAAAAGTCAGTGAGCCAATTGAATGCAATTTTTGGGTACATAGTACATGCTCACGTGTTGTGACCAGAATTTTTTTAATTTTGTAACCTATGGGAAATATCCAGTTGTATGGAATTTTCAGACAACCAGCCAATCCAAAAATCTTATTTGGGAATTTCAAAAAAAAAATTTACACGCGTTTCCGTGACCGGGCCTGAGCTTCTCCGTTTCTTCGTCTTCTGAGCCCCCCCCCCCGCCCCCCCCCCCCATACCGCACCTTCGCGAACGCGTTAACAATTTGGACTTTTTCCTCCGCATTCCCCCATACCACCCAATTCCCAGAAGCTCATTGGTCCCATCAGACAAAGTCAGTAATTTAAAAAAAAAAAACCCGTACCCCTAAACTCCGGCCCCAAAATCAGTTCGAATCTTTGCCTTCTTTGAAAATAACACTAAGAAAATTGGTATATATGTGTCTCTGTGTACATCAATAAATAAATAAATAAATAAAATATTGTCTCTATTTCTTTGAAGAATAAGAAGTTTAGAGAATTTAAATGCAACAAGTAAAAATAAAGGGCCTTTAAGCAGGCTTGCTTTTTTTTTCTTTTCTTTTTTTTTTCCAGCTTGTGAAAAAAAAATAGCAAAAAAATTTCAAAAAAAGAAAAGAAAAATTAGTCGAATTTACCCTTTTAAAAAAATCATTTTCCCAGCAATTTCCCAGCATTTTTGTCGATAAAACCACAAGAACTGTAGAAAAAAATGCACTTCGTTGAAGTTTCCCAAATCTTTTCTTTTTTGTCTTCTTTGTTTTCCTAGATTCTTTAAAATGTGAAAAATAGAAAGAAGTTGTCAATCTCTATTTTCTTTCCTAGATTCCTTTTTAAAATTAAAATAAATAAATATTAAATAGGAACATTTTGAACAAGGGCAATCTTCTGTGGTGGTTTTTTTTTTTTTTTTAAATATTTTTCTTAGATTTTGATGCCCTTTGAAATTATTTACGCTTTTCACGTGCGTTGATTGGTGGACAGACGAAGGGACACTCTTGCGAGCGCGTAATAATCTTTTGCCGACTAAAGTTGCGTTTTTGCCTCTTCCGCGAGAGAGACAAGAGGAGCGGAGCGAGAGAGAGAAGACGAACAACGAACGAGACAAATGCCGATCGACGAGCTCGTCGTCCTCCTCTTCGCTGCGCCTTCCCCTTCCATACCCGTGCAAGGTGCTGCTATAGCAAAGCTGGGGCTGAAGCTATAAAGCGTGATCCAATTGCCACTCTCGAAATCTCGACTGTGACGAAAACCATGGACTAGTTGTGGAGAAGAGGAAAATAATAAGCGGGGAGGGCAGGGTTGTTGTTAGTGGGGTTTTGGTTTAGTGGTGGACCAGGAGGAGAGGAGAGGAGCTCCATTTTTTTTTGGCCTTCTGTGACTCCTGAGGAGTTTTGTTTGTGCATAGTAGTAGTGGTAGTAGTAGTAGTAGTAACAGGAGGGAAGGGAGGAAGTATGGGATCCGGGAGTAGTCGGAGTGCATCAGATGAACGTGCTGCTGCTGTGAGGAGAGAGAGAGATACTGCTGCTACTGTAGTCATGATTGCCGCGGCCCACACACTAGATCGACGGCCTTCATTGCGGCGTAATCCGGAGGTAATATGAATGGTTCTCTCTCTGTCTCTCTTTCTCGGTTTCTCTCTGGATGTTCTTCTTTTGTTTCGTGGAGAATCGAGATCTCTTGTTGTGTCTTGGATTTTGCGTGTAATGAGATGCTTTGGGGTTTTCTTTCTCCGCCGTTGCGAGGGGCTTTGTTTAAGGGAGGCTAGCTTTCATGCCTGTATTGTGCATCATGTGCGCCTGTATTGTTGCTTTCTTTGAAGAAAGGAGACTAATAAGTGAGGTAGTCACAGAATTGTGGAAAATCTGTGTGCCGGTTCTCATGCCCTTGTAGTGGACAGACAGATTTGCGTAGAACGCGTAAAAGGCTGTCTGGAAATTGAGGAGAGTTTGCTTGGCTGTTTTCTTTCAGCATGATATGCATTTCTCATGCTGGTACTGGCTGTTTTCAGGCCTCCATGTTCAATTGGAATGTATGGCTTTCAAGATGTGTTGCTGTTGTACTGACCTGGTTGTGTGAGTGCGTCATGACTTGCAGAGGTTGAGCCTCGAGGAGATTATGTGGCCAGGGAGGCGGGGCCAATTGAGTTGGCTTACAGCCAGCAATCGAGGAGAGATTCTCTGGGAAGGTGAGGGTACCACAAGCAGCAGACGGCTAAGCTCCTCAGAGCCAGAGTCATCATCCAACCTTGCTGCTGCTGCTGCTGCAGGTGCCAGTGCCAGCAATTCCCAATCCTCTCCCCCATGCCATATGGAGTTGGATAGGGTTAACCTGCCATCAGCTGGAGATGATACTATTCGTCGTGTGGAATCAGAAGCAAGTGGCAGCAGACAGCCTGAAGTCTTGAGGGGACAGCAGTTGTCGAGTGTTTATGTGCGGAGAGCAAGAAACTCAACTTCCTCAGGAACTCGTGAAGAAGAGGCAGAGGGAAGCAGGCAGCCACTTTCTGATGAAAGGTCGCATCATGCATGTGAGACAACACTTCAACGACGTCGAATGAATGAACAACTGAGGCACTATGCAGGGCTGCCATCATCCATCAGTTTGGAGGGAGGAACCTTTGTGTTGTCAGACTCATCAGACTCAAACCATCGAACAGATGTTGTGTTGGGTGCTGCAAATCAAGGTCTTTTTGCATCTGCATCTGGTGACACAGATGCTGACCATTCATCAACATGGCCAGCCCCATCTTTATTGCAGGCTTGGGATCAGTCAAATGTCTGGGAGCGCAGCTTTGTACGTGGTCAGTCGAGTGCAGGCCCAACTTTAGTTCGTACCAGTCTGTCCTCAGGGGAGAGTTCTGGGGTGTCAGCTCCAGAAACAAGACGCAGTAGTGGAAGAAGGCTCTGGGATGCTTTCTCAAGGGGAACCTTTCATCGTCGGAGCTCGACGCTGACTATGGCTGCTTTAGCTGATTTAGAGGAGAATTCCATGCCATTAGGTGATGTTGAACAACTTGTAGATACTGAAACATTGCATGGCAGCAGGAGCTTGGACTTGGAGGAGAGGAGAAGACGTGTGCGTTCTCAGGTTGGATTTTTTACTCTGGTCGAGTGGTGCCAAGCATGTGGCCAAAGTGTGATGTCCTCTACTTCTTCTGCACATGAATTGCATAGGGAAGTCAAGTGCATATCGAGACCCAGATTTGTGTTGGATATTATCTTCAGTTTCTCACCTTTCACCTCTATGATCAATGTTACAGGTATGGGCATTGCGTCGATTAAGCAATGGTTTGCATGGGACCTCATGGCATGCAAGATCATGTGCCGGAAACCACCATGGGCACAGGTGCTCATGTGAAGGACATGACATGGGTGATGACACAGATACAAGAGCTAGCATCTCCCGGATCATCATGTTGGCTGAAGCTTTATTTGAGGTGATTGGCCTTCACTGAAATGGTCTTAGTTCCACACCATGCCAGCAACAGGTTTCTAAAGTGGTGGCCAGATGTGTGTATGTATAATACGAGGAACTCTGTTATCATTGGACATTTGACCGGTTTAATGTTCATTTCTGTCTTTTGTTTTATGTCCTGCTAGTGGATGATGCTTAGGTGTCATTCTTTTGGAAGTGAGGTCATTCTGTAACAGTCATTGTTTGATACTGGAAGGCAAACTTTGAGGATAAGCACTAATTGGGTGTTAGGTTTTGCAGGTTCTTGATGAGATACACAGACAATCAGTGGCACTTTCCCAGTCAGCAACAGTGCCACTGGCCTCACGCCCTGCACCTACCAGCGTTGTAGATGCCATTCCTCTTCGTACTCATTGCAAACCTGTTGATGACTGTGATGAAGCTCCCCAGTAAGTTGCCTGTGCCATTTGGCCCTTACACAAAAGCCTTCCATCTCCAGATTTTTGGCCTATAGCTAACAACAAATGTTCAGAGGTATTTTTGCATGTGATAAGGTTAGTTGAGTGGTTCATTTTTGTGGTTGAACGGTTGTTAATGGTTAATGGCCATGAATCGGGCTGCCAAACGTCTGCATCCAGGAGCAAGGTGGTCACCTCTGAAAGGACTGGAATGTGGTGTCCAATTATTCTGATATGTTAGAATGGACCTGCGCACTGGATCTTCCTTGGGGAACCTCGCTTGATACACCGCTCTTAGAGCAAGATTCTCTTTTGGATCCAGGTAGAGTTGAATAATCTCATTGAGTCAGATCCATTGCATTGCATGGTTAGAAAACCTGGAACACCTGTCTTTTTGTTGGGGAGCTCTTTTTACTGTGGTTGTTCCAATTTGCTCTTATTTCCCTAGGTTCCAGAGTCATTTTGGTGTAAGGAATTGCTGTGCTTCGTGAAACTGAACTCCTATTTCAGTCTGTTTCATATTTTGATTATTTCAAATGATTTATCATGTTCTGTTTAGTTCACTCTCTTGGGCTGCCAATCTCATATGATTACAGCTTGTGTATGAAGTTTGTGTGTGGATGAACTCTCTCTGGGTACCAATTTGTATACTGCAGGACTGCTTAGTGAAATACTGATCCCAATTCTTATGGTCACTGAGGCAACCATCGAATGGTGGATGTGTATTGTTGCCACAGGTGCAACCAAGTATCCACCAAGACCACAGGATGCAATCAACTTAGAAGTGGCTTCAAACATTCATCTGATGGACTCAGAGGACAATTTTACTTGAGAATCAACTTTCATGCTTTTGGTTGGAATACAGAACTCATATGAGGTTCAGGAAACATGGGATAGAAACTCACATTTTCTCATGCTGTGTTTCAGGTGCTATATTTGCCTGGTGGAGTATGAGGAAGGGGATTCCGTAAGAACACTTCCATGTAACCATGAGTATCATAAGAATTGCGTCGACAAGTGGTTAACAGAGATCCATGGGTAAGTCTGTATACCTGGCCCTCCCTCAATGCGGGGTTGTGCCCTTTTCTCATGTCATGCTTTACTCAGTTCCTAGGCACTCTCCTTATCCTGCTTTACCCATCTGTAATGTTGTGATAGCAGGAGGACATGTTTCACTCACATATCTGTCAGATTGCTTCATCTTGCTTCATGAACACAGAATGTGAAGTTTACAGTTACGATCCAGCTCCTGACAGGGGAAATGGTGTGTGCAGCGTGTGCCCATTGTGCCGAGGCAATGTTTGCGAGCCAAAAGCAGTAGATAGTGGAGTTGAAGCAGCTGTGTAAAATGAAACTCTCTTAAAGCTGCATGTATCTTGCTCAGCCTGAACAACAAACACTACAACCTTTTATTACACCTCAAGCTCTGAAAGCTTTGAGCACAGAACTAGGTTTCTGGTATTTATGTCATCACACATTCTTTCTCAGTTGCATGGCATACTGGAAGGTGTCAATAATCCTATGCTGAAGTATCTTCTTTCTAAATGTCTGAACCACAAGGTTGGGGTCAGATGAAAGACACAGTACTTCAGATTTGTCCAGGCAGGGGAACTTCAGATACTGTAGAGCAAGCTCAATGTTCTTGATTATCACTCGGTTGATTGTGTTGGTGCTTGGATTGTTGAAGTGGAGAGGAATCAACCATGTGTGTTGATGTACCTTCTCATCTGAGGTGAACATATTCACTATCTTGTCAGGGCTGTTACCTGTTCACGCTGTACATTCATCATACCCACATGATCATTCCATTCAGAAGTAACTTGCGTGGTGGAACTGGAGGGTGTGCTGCCTTGCATGACAAGAGCTCAATGAGTCCCCCACCACTCCTTGCTGCTGCCCCTCACCCCGTCACACAGGAGTTTTCCAGGTTTGTACACCAAACTTGACTTCAATCTTCACATTAAGTGGTTAGTTTATCAAGTCTTGATGTACTTTGTACTTACAATACATTCAAATTTTTTGCATGAACTCCACATAACAACTTATTTGGGCTCTGCTTCGCTATGCACTACCAATGATCATAAAGACGATAGAAAATTTGATATTTTCATGGGGATTTTTTTATTCTCACTTTTTGCATATGAAGCCAACCTAAACAACAAATGTGCATATGTCAATTATAAGACATGTTATCTTATTATATGTAATTTTTTTCGCCAAAGGGTAGTAATGACTAAATACATCTAGATTAAAAGCATAAAAAAACTTCTTTTTTTCATCTTGGCTTTTGTAGAGATGTTTTGTGTTCATGTCATACATATTTGGGCATGTTACAAGTGGTAGGGGGAATGTAACATGCTACAAGACCTTTTTTGGCATATGTTATTTGACTTGTTACTTACCCTTTGGAATATAACATTGGCTATCATGTCTTCAAAACTTTGTTATAACAAGTTCATAAATAAAAGAGGTCAGGTGAGTGTTGGGTAAATTAGGCCTCCTTTTTGCATTGGAAAAGGGTAGGACTAAATAATCTTCCTTGTTATTGTTATAGTTAATGTGTATTTTTTTAGTTTAATATTGTTAAAGTGTTGTTAATGGGGTAAGATTGGTGTTGGTATTTTGGTTTGAGTATTTTGGGAAAGGGAAAAAAAAATTATTATTTATATTTTTTGGAAAATGTAGTCTCATTTGTGATAAAATATAATTGGGTTTGTGTGGATCAATCCAAAATATTATATTCGTTGCATATGCTATTATGAAAACATCACATGATAAATTATTTATTTGCTCATAACATTTTTATATTAGTATAATTAATTTTTCAACAATTGATTTTTTTTCTAATAATTGTATCATGTTATTGAGTAGTGTTTTTGTTACTAATATTTTTGAATCATAAATTGTCCCATGTGAATTAAGTGTGGAAGTGTATTTTTATTAATGTTTATTTTGATAATTGTTGATGAAAATATGTTGAAGAAATTTTTTAATGATTTTGTTTGTTGTTTCCATGATTGCATAATTGTTGTTCGTATGTTGAAAATTATAATGTTTCTTCATATAATATTTGCATAGGTATTCTTAGATGTTGGTCACTCGATGAGCCATTTTGATTAAGAATTGTGTTTTCATCTTCTTTTGTTAATTGAAATTCTTCTTATTAATAATGTATGACATCAATATGATTTGTGACATTGTTTAAATTGTCCTATTTAAATACTATTTGCATTTTTAGTTTTACACATTAAATGTTGTATTTGTTTGTCTTTCTTATGGCATTTGGGGAATATTGGTTTTTTCAATGTATAATTTCACAATTGGTGTTATCATTTTTAATGATCATTTTAAAAAATTAACTTTGTGTATGTTTTGTATTGTAATATTTTGTAAAATCATGAACCTATTTAAGGAACGTAAACACGATAATGTTACATATATGTTGTGTATATTAAGTTACACATTGTTAGGTGGTTGACAAAGGTCTATCACCAAATGTTCAAATGTGTGTTCTTAAACTTTAAAATCAATTAAATAAAAAGCTAAAACAAATGGTAGTTGATAAGAGTAATTTATTAATAGTTTCGAAAGTACTTGATCCTTGTATGGATAATCATATTGCAATTTTTTTTGTTATGGATGCTATTGGTATGACATTTTTAGGTAGACCTTTGAAGGTGTTGTCTTGTAATGTTTCATGTTTTTTTATGAATTCATTCAAATTTAATAGGTGAGCTTATCTAATTATTATGTTCCATTCAATGTGATTTTGAGAATGAAATAGTTTTAACATAACCAATTGTCCCATTAACAATTCCTATTTTTAAATATAGGTTATCAATGAATATGATTTTTGTTCTTTTGTAAATTTTTATGAATGGTGCTAAATTTTTGGTTTTATTTGTTGTCATTGTTTGCATTATAGTATATTGTATGTTATGATATATTGAATTTTTTGGGTAAGTATCAATAATTAGAATTGTACAACATGTTTGATTTGATGATTTTGAATTCATTTTTATCATATGACAATTAATAACATTATGTAATTCATTTTGAGAAACTATGAAGGTTGACATTTTCCATGGAACTTCAAATAAATTTATTTTCAAATTACAAAGAAATTATGTCTTGATTTTTTTGAGTTTGTTTTATGAATGCAATGATGCATCATTTATAGATGGAAAATTTATAAAAAGTTGCCCATGAACATTATGTTCATCTGGCCAAATGATAAATATTTATATTTCAATTTTTATAATTTCAAATATATTGTAGTAAACATGTTATAATAAATCAATTTCATCAATAATTATGAATTCAATAAATGACCAAATATTTCCTATTGAATTTACTATAAGCTCAATAATGAATGGATAGTTATTGCACCTACTAATAATGTTGTGTTTGCAATGTATGTTGCAATGTGAAGTTTGTATTCATCATTTATATTTTGAAAAAAATCTTGGATGACTTTGATGATTTGTGTTTTTCATGTTCCTAAAACACCTCTTACATATTGTAATATTTGTTTAATGCGACTTATTTGTGTGAACATTTGAAATGTAGAAAATTTGTAATTTATTTAATATATATCTTTATTTTATGTGCATATTAATCAATGTTGGTGAATAAAAATTAAGAAAATCTTGAACTTGGACCTTATTTTTATTTTTTTAAATGTCATTTTCATCAACTATCTCATTACTTTTTTGTTTGTTGATGAAATACACATAAAAAAGAGTTAATATTATAGTGCTTTCCATGAAAACTTTCAATAATGAAATGTCATTTCTTCATGTTTTAAATGATTGGACCTTATCATAAATGACATTTTAATATCAACTCTTTTTGATGTTTTTGTTATTAAATAATTTTTTTCAAAAAAATTTAAAATTATGTAATTAAAGGTCTTAAGTAAAAAAAATCCTCCTTTTTCAAATCCCAAAAAATTCATTCAAAAAATCGAAAAATGAAATGATCTGCAAGTTTTCATGACGATGTTTTTCACAAAACATCATTGAATGGATAGTTTTACAATTGGCATTTTAAAACAATAATTACAAAAATAACATAAATTGGGGAGCTCAAAAGATGATTGTCAATATGTATATGCATAATTTAAAGTTTCTTACAAAACATTAGATAAAATGTTAAAGCATAAAAAAAATTTTAAAAATTAATAAAATTATATGTATGTATAATTTAGTTACATAATTAGTAGCCCTATTTCAATAATGATTACATATCTATTTCTGAGGATCCTTTCACATTTTTAAATTTGAAGACATATAAAATTACACAATTTGTTCAAGTGTAAAATTACCATTTCGTTGTGTTAAAACACTAAGAAATGAATTAATGAAATCACTATTGCGTAATGAATTAAATCTTAATTATTGTTAAAAAAATGTTGAAAAAATTAATGTGGAACAAATATTCTCTTGGTACATAGCCCAACATTATTTTCATTGGGTTTGTCAACAATTTTACTTCTTGATATGGTTTGATTGATCCAAAATGTATCTAATCCCAACAACACATGGAGAAAAACATAATCAACGTGCTAGTTTATAAGGTGTTAACTTGTAATAAAATGTGAAAATAGTCATTTGTCCTTTTCTTTATTCTATTAGGAAAAGGTCATGCCAATCACGAAAAGTCTTACCAAATGACCCCAAGTGATTTTGGTCAAATTAAAACAAAAAATCCATTTGATCCAACTTCATTAGGTTTTGCTTAAAGTCAAGGACCTATGCCAATGAATGAAAATTTCAAAAATAATTTTATAAAACTTAAAATTTTGAATCACATTTGATTTGTGAAATATGATTGGTTAAGATTTTTAAAAGTCATGTAAAAAATAAACACACTCGCAATTTGTAAAACAATGAACTAAATGTGTTGTTCATTCAATACATTCTATTTGTTTGGCTGGTATAATTTTTGATTGCAAATTTACAATGATTAAGTGTTGTTGCCTAACAACACATGGAACTTTGGGCAATCTAACAAGATAAAATCATGGATAGTGATGATGTTTCCAAGTTGTTCGAAGATACATTCCTTCATTATGAAAATTTTAATTTTGACATTATAGACTATAAACATTTTATCATCTTATTTGGTCGTTTCATTAAGTAAGGCCATTGCATTGGCGACCTTCCCATTAACAAAACATTGGGGTGCATTATAGCAGAATCGAACAACATTATGTAAGATGTTTGGCTGATCATAGATCTAGAAGTACTGAACAAATGTATACATATTAGCTTGTAGCCTAGGTATGGCATCATTTATTACAATTGACCCTGGTTTTATTGAACACCTTTCGCCAATTGCACTGAATATCATTCAACCGTAATTAGTTAATTGATATTAGGACCATCATTCAATGCATCCTTTTTTTGCACCTATTTTCAATGCGTCATTCACCACATCATTAACACTAAACAATGATCATTTAACTCAATCATTACCACCACGAAATCCAACACACGAGGTGCACGTTTTATGCATTTTTCAGCTATTGGGTCGCCAACAATGGCAATCAAGGGAACACGGCCTTACAGCGACATTGGTGTTAAAAAAATCATTTTGATTTATTTGTGGTGATGCCCACTAAACAAAAGAAATCTATAGTGATCATGATCCCACCAATGGTCACTAATTGCATAATCATTATGGTGGTGCCCCTTGTTGTCCTTATCAACAGACATGAAGTTGATGCAAAGAGGTATAGTTTATAACATGCAACCTTCAACATTGATATAATCAAATTGAACGATCTTCTAATGATTTTGTTTGCGGCAATCAAATGTGCCACAACTCCACAAATTATCCAATTTACAAACACATTAGCCCATTTAAAGAAATTTCATTACATTGTTGTGGATGAAACCTATATTTTGTTGTTAGATTTTAGGCAGGTCATGAAACAATTATTGTTGTTGTGGGCTATCGGGTGGTAACTTGTTACATTGACTACCTCACTCGTTTCATCCCAAGATATAGACTTGAAAATTATGATGTCCACAACATTTTCCATCATTAGGATGCCAACTGCATGCCCATTGATCATGTACAATGTGGATGATGAAATCATTTAATAGATCATTGAATGGGATTGGGACGAAGCAAATTTTAGTGCCGATAAAACCATCGTCTATTGTTTGATTTGATATTTTGTCAAACAATTGGCATTAAGGATCGATAATATCATTGTTAATTGTGTTCATCTATATGCACATTTGGATAATGACACCAAACATGCACAACTACAATCATGGATTTCAAGATACGTTCATGTCATGGTGGCCATTAAAGTCATTGAATGTGGGTACAATTACTTATCTATGAGTCTTGTCATCCATCAAAGGTCCTTTATATTCTTTTTTATTTTGCATCAAAAATTTAGTCGACTCACTTATGATGGCTTGCCTAGTGTTAGTCGAATCATTTATAATGCACATTTATGAACAAAAAATTTACACATAAACCCATTTTTCAAAGAACCAAACATTTGGATTATGGACATTAATAATTGTTGAAGGCACATTCTTCATTTATCAATTGATGGTCAATTTTAACGATGTAATTTGATCCATGTTACACAACCATGTAATAATTGTATTCGCTAATTACATGTGATGTCACCATTGCCACCTTCGCTAATGCTGATGTTGAGGATGAAGTCAACTATGTTGATTTCATTCATAGCGAAAGATTATATGTTGTTGATCAACATTTGATGATTTGTCACCCCCAATGAGCTCAAATGCTTGATGTGTTACATATATAATGAAGACAAGGACGCAAATCATCCTAGTTAACATTACCCCTTGTTATTACGCACACTAGTGTTTCATGTGCTTTGGTCCACACCCAAGGGCAGATTGTCAAAATATCATTCCCTTTACACTTGACAATTGTGACATGTGCCATATGTCACACAATGGACCAACATTGGGCAATGTCCCATTACACCTAGGAAAATACAATGTTAATTGCAAAAGTCATCTTCAAGGTGAACGTTATTATGTTATTGTTTAGGCCATTTGATGACATAATTGTTTACACATAGAGAAAGCATTACCAAAATTGAAAGATATTAGTAATGATCGATAATTTGGTTGATGGTTGGCCACAAAGACCACGTGCTAGTCCATCAACAATTTCACATGATTAATGGATGTGTGCATCCACATGCTTGAACAAATCAAGTAAACTAAACCATAACATAATTTGAATGTAAATAATTATTATAACGACTAAGTTCGTCATTTTTATGAGACGTTTGATACATGCAGTTACCATTTTAAAGTTGAAGCAAATTTTATAATGTGAAAAACAAAATTTTAATATGCACAAACATATTTTTGGAATAAGGGTACATGTAAGTAGTCCACTTTAGGCCCTTGAAATAGATGGTATTTTTGTTAGTGAATTTGTTATTATCCCAAACTAGTAGGGTTGAAAGGTTGTTCCATTGTTTTATATGGTCATCATCCAATTCATTGGGATTTCAAATCATAATGCAACAAGGGTATGGGTCCATTATAAATAACGTACAATTATAATGGTGGGGACATTGCAATGGGCTATAATGTGTGACTTTAAGGTGATGGACTCATTTTCATTTCCATTTATTAGTGTGTTATAAAAATTTCTTTTAGAAGCACTCAAGGGTTGCAAAAACATTAAATCAATTAAAGTCCTAAGGTGTTAATTTAGACCACTAATGAAGTTAAGGTTGAAGTTATTTATTAATTGATGTTTGACCACAGTAGTTAAAGATGGAGTTGCAACTTACATGGTGATAAGGATGGTGGGCTCATAAAAGAAGGAATTTTAAACAAAATCTTCAATAAAAAATGCTGAAAGTTTTTGGAACCATTTTTAAAATTTAGGATTTTTTAAAGAAATTTCGTCCTTGTTTTCCATTTTTGGGTTTTTCTCCTTTTTTAATATAAAATAGAGTTATAATAAAAAATGTAGCAATTGTTAAAATCATTTGTTCTTTTGGTTTTATAGTAAATTAAATGTAACACATAAATCATGGGATTCCTTTAATTGGTTTTAGCATGTAGCTAGAACTATGAAAGTATCTTATTTTTTTCTTACTTTCATACATGGTTAAATATTTGGCTACATATGTGAGTGTGGATTATAACTAGTTGAATTACATCACAAAATTGGAAATCAAATTTTGACAAATTAAATATTAAATAAAACCATGGGGTAAAATATGTTGATTCAACAAAAGATTGCCACTTTCCAACAATGAAATAAATTGGAAATAAAAACCAAACATTTTTTAATTTTGTGATCAACATGTTTGATTGGCCCTTTTGAAAAAACAAAAAAAACTTTTGGACAATCCCAAAATAGATGTTTTTGTAATATCCTCATTTGGGCTAACCTTGGGTGTTTGTAAATCATTCATTTGCTAGAGTCTTGGATTTCCAATGGGTTTAAAAAAGGGGTTTTTTTTATTGTTTTCGAATGGAAATGTGTGTTTGGAAATTATTCATTTGTTGGGGTTTTTTTGGGTTGAATGGGTTTATGGAGTTTTTTTTTATTGCTTATAAATCAAAATGGATGTTTGTAAATTATGCAATTGTTTGTGAATCATGTATACACATTCTATTTATTTATAGGGCTTTGGGGGGG
>Ga0116227_10002534_pt1 | contig 41322 bp, 45 predicted proteins | sample S1TSphgellanicum_FD_89693 | JGI IMG/M metagenome (GOLD analysis project Ga0116227, IMG submission 89693) | Host-associated microbial communities from peat moss isolated from Minnesota, USA - S1T2_Fb - Sphagnum magellanicum MG | ecosystem: Host-associated > Plants > Peat moss > Unclassified... | reverse complement strand
GCGGCCACATCATCGTCGGCCTGGACGCCAAGGACGGCAAGGTCGCCACCGACGGCTGGAGCAAGCTCACCGGCCACGAGGTGATCGACCTGGGCAAGAAGTTCGAGGACTACGGCGTCGAATCCATCATCTACACCGACATCGGGCGCGACGGCATGCTGTCGGGCATCAACGTCGAGGCCACGGTCAAGCTGGCCCAGGCCCTGACCATCCCGGTGATCGCCTCCGGTGGCCTGTCCAACATGGCCGACATCGAACAGCTCTGCGCAGTCGAGTCCGAAGGCGTCGAGGGCGTCATCTGCGGCCGCGCGATCTACTCCGGCGACCTCGACTTCGCCGCGGCGCAAGCCCGCGCCGACCAACTCGCGGTCTAGGACGTGCCCGCCTGCGCGCATCGATCTGCATGCCGGGGCCGGCGCGAAGGTCAACTGAATGATGGCACGCCCTGAACCCAGCGCCACCGTGGCCACGCGCCACGGCCTGCACTGCGTGGTGCTGGGGCTGCCCGGCGGCGACGAGGCGCTGGTCGCGCTGCATGGCGCGCAGGTGATCTCCTGGCGCACGGCCGATGGCACCGAGCGCCTGTACCTGAGCCCGCGCAGCGTGCTCGACGGCCACGCCGCCATCCGTGGCGGCGTGCCGATCTGCTTCCCCCAGTTCGCCGACCGGGGCCCGCTGCCCAAGCACGGCTTCGTGCGCAACCTGCCCTGGATGCTGCAGGACATGCGGCCGGCCGATGCCCAGGCCGCCCGGGTCGTGCTGCGGCTGCGCGACGATCCGCAAAGCCAGGCCTGGTGGCCCTATGCCTTCGAGGCCAGCCTGGCGGTCACGCTGGCGCCCGGGCGCCTGCGCATCGACTTCGCCGTACAGAACACCGGCGACGAGGCCTGGTCCTTCACCGCCGCGCTGCACAGCTACCTGCACACTGCCGACATCGCCCACACCCGGCTCGAGGGGCTGGGCGGCACGCCGTTCTGGGACAAGGTGCGCCAGGCCGACGACGTGCAGTCGCGCCCGGTGCTGGCCTTCGACGGCGAGACCGACCGCGTCTACCACGCCCGCACGCCACTGCAGATGGTGCATCCGGCCGGCGCGTTGGAGATCACCCAGAGCGACGACTGGGACAGCACCGTGGTCTGGAACCCCGGCGCTGCGCTCGGTGCCGCGCTGGCCGACATGCCGCCCCAGGGCTTCGCGCAGATGCTGTGCGTCGAGGCCGGCCGCGTTCGCGCGCCTTTCACCCTTGTGCCCGGCGCTGCCTGGACCGGCTGGCAGCAGCTGTCCGCGACCGACTGATTCTTTTCCTCCCGACTGCCTTCCATGCTCGCCAAACGCATCATTCCCTGCCTCGACGTCACCGGCGGCCGCGTCGTCAAGGGCGTCAACTTCCAGGAGCTGCGCGACGCCGGCGACCCGGTGGAGATCGCCGCGCGCTACAACCAGCAGGGCGCCGACGAGCTGACCTTCCTGGACATCACCGCCACCAGCGACGGGCGCGACCTGATCCTGCCCATCATCGAGGCCGTGGCGTCCCAGGTCTTCATCCCCCTCACCGTCGGCGGCGGCGTGCGCACGGTGGAAGACGTGCGCCGGCTGCTCAACGCCGGGGCCGACAAGACCAGCTTCAATTCCGCGGCCATCGCCAACCCGCAGGTGATCGAGGACGCCTCAGCCAAGTACGGTGCGCAGTGCATCGTCGTGGCCATCGATGCCAAGCGCCGCAACGCCGAGGACGAGGCCGCACGCGGCCCCGGCTGGGACGTCTACAGCCACGGCGGGCGCCGCAACACCGGCCTGGACGCGGTGAAGTGGGCGGTCGAGATGGTGCGCCGCGGCGCCGGCGAGATCCTGCTCACCAGCATGGACCGCGACGGTACCAAGAGCGGCTTCGACTTGGCACTCACCCGCGCCGTCAGCGATGCGGTGACCGTGCCGGTGATCGCCTCGGGCGGCGTCGGCAACCTGGAGCACCTGGCCGACGGCGTGCAGCAGGGTGGTGCCGATGCGGTGCTGGCCGCCAGCATCTTCCACTACGGCGAGTACACCGTGGGCCAGGCCAAGGACTGCATGGCCGCGCGCGGCATTCCCGTCCGGCGCTGACTTCCGGGCGGAAAGTCGGTTTCCCCCTTTCCCCTACGGGGCCTGATGCTATATTTTCCGTAGCTATCGCATGGCCTCGGGAAGGCCATTCCAAATCGCCGACAATCCTTTGATGCAATGGCTTGATGAAGTGAAATGGGATGACCAGGGCCTGGTGCCGGTGATCGCCCAGGAGCAGGGCACGAACGACGTGCTGATGTTCGCCTGGATGAACCGCGAGGCGCTGGCGAAAACGGCCGAACTGGGCCGCGCGGTGTATTTCAGCCGCTCGCGCGATCGGCTGTGGTTCAAGGGCGAGGAGTCCGGCCACGTGCAGACAGTGCACGAGATCCGCCTGGACTGCGACAACGACGTGGTGCTGCTCAAGGTCACCCAGCTCGGACACGAGCCGGGCATCGCCTGCCACACCGGTCGCCACAGCTGCTTTTTCAGCGTACTCAAGGACGGCCGCTGGACGGCGGTCGACCCGGTCTTGAAAGACCCGGAATCCATCTACAAGTAAGCGCATGAGCACCTCTTCCACCGACGCACTGGCACGCCTGGCGGCCGTCATCGAAAGCCGCAAGGCGGCCAACGGCGGCGATCCGTCGGCCAGCTATGTTGCGCGCCTGCTGCACAAGGGCCCCGACGCCTTCCTGAAGAAGATCGGCGAAGAGGCCACTGAAGTGGTCATGGCCGCCAAGGACGCCGAGCTCGCGGGACTGACGCCCGAGCGGCGGCAGACGCTGGTCAACGAGGTGGCCGACCTCTGGTTCCACAGCATGGTCGCCCTGGCCCATTTCGACTGCTCCCCGGCCGATGTCGTGGCCGAGCTGGAGCGCCGCGAGGGCACCAGCGGGATCGAGGAAAAGGCCCTGCGCAAGGTGCAGGCGCGCGAAGCCGCGGAATCCCCGCGTTCCTGAGATTGCTGCAAGGAGGCCCCGTGGAACCTGACCGTCCCCCCTACGCCGTCGCTGCCGACAACGATTCGCTGATGACCATCGGCTGGATCAGCTACATCCTGCACCTGGTGGTCGCCGTGGCCGCCGTGGTGCCCACGGCGCAGGCCTCCATCGCGCTGCTGCTGGTGGCACTGGTGATCGATCTGGTCAAGCGCGACGATGCGGTCGGTACCTGGCAGGAGTCGCACTTCCGCTGGCGCATCCGCTCGGTGCTCTGGGCCGGCGTGCTGTACCTGGTCACGGCACCGCTGTGGCTGCTGTTCCTGTTCCCGGGCTGGATCGCCTGGGCGCTGATTTCGTTCTGGTTCCTCTACCGCATCGTGTTCGGCATGGTGCGCATGAACAGCCATCGACCCATGGAGCCTGCCGGTGCCTTCTGAAATGCATTCCGACCCCCACTGCATTTTCTGCAAGATCGTCGAGGGCAAGATCCCCTCGCGCAAGGTGTACGAGGACGACGAAGTCCTGGTGTTCCATGACATCGCGCCCTGGGCGCCGGTGCATTTCCTGATGGTGCCCAAGCGCCACATTCCCTCGATGGAGCAGGTGGGTGCCGAAGATGCCCCCATGCTGGGCCGCCTCATGGCGCTGGCGCCCCGGCTGGCGGCCGAGCAGGGCTGCAACCCCTATCCGGAAGGGGGCTTTCGCATCGTGGTCAACACGGGTGCGGAAGGCGGCCAGGAGGTGCACCACCTCCACATCCATGTCATGGGCGGCCCGCGTCCCTGGCTCAAGGGATAGGATGGGAACACTCCCAGGCTACGCACTTCGCGTCTTCGCCTTCCCCCTCAAGGGGGCACATCCTGCGGCCCGGCAAAGCCGGTTTCGCGGATGTCTGCGAATGGCCTGCTCGGGCTGGTCGGTTTCATCGGCTGCGGGCGGCTTGTAGGGCCATTAAGACCTGATACCGTCTGGCCATAGGCGGGGGAACCTGTTCCGCGCCACTAAAATCCAATCCTTACATTAGGAGAAATCCATGGGTTCCTTTTCCATCTGGCACTGGCTGATCGTGCTGCTGATCGTGGTCATGGTGTTCGGCACCAAGAAGCTGAAGAACATGGGCTCCGACCTCGGCAGCGCCGTCAAGGGCTTCAAGGACGGCATGAAGGACGGTTCCACCGACGCGCCGGCCCCTGGCCAGGTCGCAGACGGCGCCAAGCCGACCGCCGACAAGGCCACGATCGACGTCGAAGCCAAGCCCCGTTCCTGAGCGCGCCGCCGCCCCCGCACCCGTGATCGATATCGGTCTTTCCAAGATGGCGCTGATCGGCGCTGTCGCGCTGATCGTCATCGGCCCCGAGAAGCTGCCCCGCGTGGCCCGCACCGTGGGCACGCTGCTCGGCAAGGCCCAGCGCTACGTCGCCGACGTCAAGGCCGAGGTCAACCGCTCGATGGAGCTGGATGAGCTTCGCAAGATGAAGGATACGGTCGAGGGCGCCGCCCGCGACGTCGAGCAGTCCATCCAGACGCATGCCAGCGACTTCCAGAAGTCCTGGTCGCCGGACGACGCCGACAGCAGCACGGGCGCGCTGTCTTCCGCCGTGACGCCGGTCTACCCGGAATACCGGCATCCCAAGAAGAACTGGCGCATCAAGCAGGGCGCGGTTCCGCAGTGGTACAAGGCCCGCAATGGCGTCCGCACCAAGGCGCTGTCGGGCGCGGCGCGCGTCGCGCGCTACCGGCCGCATAAAGTCAACTGATTTCCCCACGCTTCGGGCACGCCCGGGTCAAGAACCACTCCCATGTCCGAATCCTCCCGCGACGACGAACTTGCCGGCACCGAGCAGCCCTTTGTCGAGCACCTCATGGAGCTGCGCGACCGGCTGGTCAAGTCGGCCATCGCGGTCGGCCTTGCCGCAGCGGTGCTGTTCTTCTTTCCTGGCCCGGGCGAGCTGTACGACCTGCTGGCGATGCCGCTGGTGGCGCACCTGCCGCGCGGCGCCACGCTGATCGCGACCTCGGTCATCTCGCCGTTCATGGTGCCGCTGAAGATCCTCTTCATGACGGCCTTCCTGGTGGCGCTGCCGGTGGTGCTCTACCAGGTCTGGGCCTTCATCGCGCCCGGCCTCTACATGCACGAGAAGAAGCTGGTGCTGCCGCTGGTGATCTCCAGCACGCTGCTGTTCTTCGTCGGCGTGGGCTTCAGCTACTTCTTCGTGTTCGGCAAGGTGTTCGCCTTCATCCAGGCTTTTGCGCCCAAGAGCATCACGCCGGCGCCAGACATAGAGGAGTACCTGAGCTTCGTGCTCACCATGTTCCTGGCCTTCGGCATCGCGTTCGAAGTGCCCATCGTGGTCATCGTGCTGGCGCGCCTGGGCATCGTGAGCATCGACAAGCTCAAGGCCTTCCGCGGCTACTTCGTGGTCGGTGCCTTCATCGTGGCGGCCGTGGTCACGCCGCCGGACGTGGTGTCGCAGCTGTCGCTGGCCATTCCCATGTGCATCCTGTACGAGGTCGGCATCTGGGGCGCGCGCATCTTCATCAAGCACACCAAGGCGCCCGAGGACGAAGAGGACGCCGAGGCGGCCAGCGACGTCGCCAAGCCTTGAGTAGCGTGCTATTTAATGAATAGCTAAAGGCCAAGATTCAGCAAGGGCTGCGGCCCTTTTTGCTTCAAATCCTGCCCATAAACGACAAACCCCGTCCAGGACGGGGTTTGTCGTTTATGCCACCCAGTCTCTCAACTGCCCAGATAGGCTTCCTGGACCCGGGGATTGCCCAGCAGGGCCTGGCCGGAGTCGGCCAGCACGATGCTGCCGGTTTCGATGACGTAGCCACGGTCGGCGATCTTCAGCGCCTGGCGCACGTTCTGCTCGACCAGGAAGATGGTCAGGCCGGCCTGGTTGATGGTGCGCAGCGTGCGGAAGATGTCCTGCACGATGATCGGCGCCAGGCCCATGGAGGGCTCGTCCAGCAGCAGCACGCGCGGCTTGGCCATCAGGGCACGGCCGATGGCCAGCATCTGCTGCTCGCCACCCGAGAGGTTGCCGGCCAGCCCGTCGGCCCGCTCGGCCAGGCGCGGGAACAGGCCGTAGACGTAGTCCAGGTCACGCAGGCGCTGGGCATGGCCGTCGCGGCGGGTGTAGGCGCCCAGCTCCAGGTTCTCGCGCACGGTGAGCGTGGTCAGCGTGGCGCGGCCTTCGGCCACCTGCACCACGCCGCTTTGCACGATGCGGTGCGGCGCCATGCCGCTCAGGTCGCGGCCGTCAAAGCTGACGCGGCCGGCGGCCTTCTTCACCAGGCCCGACAGCGCCAGCAGCGTGGTCGACTTGCCCGCGCCATTGGCGCCGACCAGCGTGGTGATCTCGCCTTCGCGCAGCTCGAAGTCGATGCCCTTGACGGCTTCGATGTGGCCGTAGGAGACCTTCAGGCCCTCGACCTTCAGCAGGGGGGCGCTGCTCATGCCTGCTCTCCCTGCGCGGCAGCGCTCACCGGCTCGTCGTCCTCGCGGCCCAGGTAGGCCTCGATCACCTGCGGGTTGGTGCGGATCGCCTCCGGCCCGCCCTGCGCGATGATGCGCCCGAAATTCAGCACGGCTATCTCCTGGCACAGGCCCATGACGAATCGCATGTCGTGCTCGATCATGAAAATGGTGTAGCCGCGTGCACTGATGTTCTGGATCTCGTGCATCAGCTCGGTCTTCTCGCTGCTGTTCATGCCGGCGACCGGCTCGTCCAGCAGCAGCAGCTTGGGCTCTGTGGCCAGCGCCCGCGCCAGCTCCAGCTTGCGCTGCTCGCCGTAGGAGAGGTTGTCTGCCGTCTCGTGGGCCTTGTGGTCCAGCTTGACCCAGGACAGCAGCTCTCGCGCGCGCTCGCGGGCGCGCCGCTCTTCGCTGCGGAACAGGCCCGAGCTCGCCAGCAGGCCGAACGCGCCGTAGCCCAGGTGGGCATGCATGCCCACCATCACGTTCTGCAGCAGGCTCATCTCCTTGAACAGGCGGATGTTCTGGAAGGTGCGGCCCAGGCCGAGCCGGGTGATCTGGTGCGGCTTGCGCCCCGCCAGGTCCTGGCCGTTGAAGCGGATGGTGCCGCTGGTGGGCGGCAGCAGGCCGGTGATCAGGTTGAAGACCGTGGTCTTGCCCGCACCGTTGGGGCCGATCAGGCCGAAGATGCCGCCCTGCGGGATTGCCAGGTTCACATCCTGCAGCACCTTCAGGCCGCCGAAGTGGCGCGACACCGACTGCATTTCCAGCGAAATGGAAGCGGCCTTGCTCATGCTGCGGCTCCCTTGCGCGAGGAGCGCGAGAACCATTGCCGGAAGCGCGCCGGGTCCCAGATGCCCTTGGGCAGGAACAGCACGATCAGTACCAGGATGAAGCCGTTGACCACTAGGCGGAAGTCCTTGAAGCCACGCAGCAGCTCGGGCAGCACGGTCAGCATGATGCCGCCGAGGATGGGGCCGAACAGGCTGTTGATGCCGCCCAGGATGGCCATGGTGAGGATGTCCACGCCGCGGTCGAAGCCGTACTCGTTGGGGCCGATGAAGAAGGTCAGGTGCGCGTTGAGCGTGCCGGCCAGGCCGGCGATCATCGCGCCCAGCACGAAGGCCAGCATCTTGTGCGCGCCCACGTCGATGCCCATCAGGCCGGCGGCGGTCTCGTCCTCCTTGATGGCTTCGAAGGCGCGGCCCACGCGCGAGCGGCGCAGGCGCCACAGCACGGCCACGGTCAGCAGCAGCGCCAGGCCCACGTGCCACCACTCGGTGGACTGCGGAATGCCATTGAGGCCCAGCGCGCCGCCGGTCAGCGACTCGGCGTTGAGCACCACGATGCGCACCACCTCGCCGAAGGCCAGTGTGGCCATCGCCAGGTACACGCCCGACAGCCGCAGCGTGGGCTTGCCGATGATGAAGGCCATCAGCCCGGGTGCGGCCATGCCGGCGGCCAGCGCCACCGGGTAGGGCAGGCCCAGGTTCATCGTGACAAGGGCCGAGGTATAGGCGCCGATGCCCATGAACGCGGCATTGGCCATGGCCAGCATGCCGCAGGAGAGCGTCAGGTAGATCGAGAGCGCCAGCAGTGCGTTGGTCCCCAGCGTGAGCACCAGGTTGCTGTAGACCGCCCAGAAGTTGTCAAACCATTCCATGATCTGCGCCGCTCCTAGACCTTGCGTTCCTGCAAGGTGCCGAACAGGCCCTTGGGACGCACCAGCAGCACCAGGAACAGCAGGCCGAAGGCCACGGCATCGCGCATGGTCGAGCCGATGTAGGCCACCGACAGCACCTCGGCGAAGCCCAGGAACAGGCCGCCCAGCATGGCGCCGCGGATGTCGCCCATGCCCCCCAGGATGATGACCGCGATGCCCTTGTGCAGGATCGGCTGGCCCATCAGCGGGAACACGGCGTTGGAGTACAGGCCGATCAGCACGCCGGCCACGCCGCCCAGGCCGGCGGCGGCGAAGGAGGTGAGGTAGAACAGGCCTTCGACATTGATGCCCAGCAGGTAGGCCGCCTTGGGCGATTCGGCGATGGCACGCAGTGCGCGGCCGAGCTGCGTCTTCTTCAGCGCGACTATCAGCACCGCCATCAGCGCGAAGGACAGCAGGATGATGCCCAGCTCGACCGAGGTCAGGTGCAGCCCCGCCAGCGTGATCGCGTCGTCGGATACGGCGCTCGACGGGAAGCGCACGTTCTGCGCGCCGAAGATGCCCTGCACGCCGTTGTTCAGGATGATGGCCACGCCGATGGTGGCGATCATCGGGATCAGGTGGGGCGCATTGCGTGCGCGCAGCGGCTTGAGCACCAGCACGTCGATCAGCAGTCCGAGCACTCCGCAGAAGACGAAGCTGAAGAGCAGGCCGGCCCACAGCGGCAGGTGCAGCAGCGTCATGGCCTCCACGGCCGCGTAGGCGCCGACCATGAAGACCGCGCCGTGCGACAGGTTGATGACGCCAAGCACGCCGAAGATGAGGGTGAAGCCAAGCGCAAAGAGTGCGTAGACGCACCCGAGCGACAAGGCGTTGAAGAGCTGCTGTTCAAGCACGATCGGGGTTTCCGGCTGGTGCGCGTGTGGCGCGTTGCAAAAAACAAAAGACGGCGCGGGGTGCCGCGCCGTCTGCAGGGAAGGGAATGGCTCCGCTTCGGGTGCTTACTTCTCGATCACGAACTGGCCGCCCTTGGTCACGCTGACGATGGGCGTCTGCTGTGCGTCGTAGCCGGCCGGCTTGCCGGCCTTGTCGTTGGCGCGGCGGAATTCGAAGGCACCGGTGGCGCCGGTCCACTTCACCTTGGGCAGTGCATCGCGGAGCGCTGCACGGTCGGCCGGCAGCTTACCCGAGAACTTCACCTGCTTCATGGCCTGGGCGGCAATGTAGAGTGCGTCGTAGGCTTGTGCGGCGAACTGGTCCGGTGCGCCGTTGTACTTGGCGGTATAGGCCTTCACGAACTTGCTGTTCTCCGGCGTGTCGTTGCTGGAGGACCACGGGCTGCCCACGTACAGGCCGTCGGACTTGTCCTTTGCCAGGTCGAAGATCTTGGTGGAATTCATGCCGTTGCCGCCGATCACCGGGACGTTCAGGCCGATCTGGCGCGCCTGTACCATGATGGGCGCGCCTTCGGCGAGCAGGGCCGACAGCACGATGGCGTCGGGGTTGGTGGCCTTGATCTTGGTCAGCTGGGCCTTGAAGTCCACGTCGCCCTTGGCGAAGGTCTCGGTCGTGGTGACCGGGATCTTCAGGTCTTCGAGGGCCTTCTTGAAGTTGTCGTAGCCGCTCTTGGTGAATACGTCGTCGTTGCCGTAGAGCACCGCGACCTTCTTCACGCCAGCCTTCTTGACCGCCATCTTGATGGTCTCGGGCAGCACGTCGGCTTCCGTGACCGAGTTGCGGAACACGTAGTCGCCGATCGAGGTGATGCCGTCGGCCGTGTTGGACGTACCGAAGGCCACGGTCTTGGCGGCCTGGGCGATCGGGTCGGCGGCCTGGGCGGAGTTGGACAGCGTGGGGCCGAAGACCATCAGCACCTGGTCCTGGAAGATCAGCTTCTTGAAGACGTTGATTGCCTCTTCCTTCTTGCCCTGCTCGTCTTCCACCACCAGCACCAGCTTGTCGCCGTTGATGCCGCCGGCCGCATTGATTTCTTCTGCAGCCAGCTGGAAGCCGTTGCGGATGGCGCTGCCGTACTGTGCGGCACCGCCCGACAGGGCTTCGGCAACGCCGATCTTGAGGTCGGCCGCCTGGGCAGCCGTGGCCAGGCCCGCAGCCGCGAGCAGGGCCAGCAACGGGCTCTTGAATGAGACGTGACGCATCGAAGAATCCTTTGGAAATCTGTTACTAATGGGCGCAAATTCTATACGCCGGGGTGCGCGGCCCCAGCAGGGAAGCCCCTGATGCGCCCGGCGGCGCCGCGGTGCTGTAACCGGTTTCTGGGTGTGCGGGCGCTGCCTAGTTGCGCGGATTGACCGTGCGCGGCCGCATGCCGGGTGTCACGTCGAGTGTGAGCTTGCCATCCCCGCGCAGCAGCGTGAAGGGCGTGCTGGTACCGGGCTTGAGCGCTGCGACGGCCGTCATCATCTCGGCGACGCTGCCCACGGCCTTGTCGCCAACCTGCACGATAACGTCGCCCGGCCGGATGCCGGCATGCGCGGCGGGGCCGGCCTGCAGCACGCCGGTGATGATGACGCCCTGCGCGGCCTTCACGCCGAAGGTTTCCGCCAGCTCCGGCGAGAGTTCGTTCGGCTCCACGCCGATCCAGCCGCGCCGCACCTGGCCTTCGGTGACGATGCCTTCGAGCACCAGCCGGGCGGTGGAGACGGGAATGGCAAAGCCGATGCCCATGCTGCCGCCCGAGCGCGAATAGATCGCGGTGTTGATGCCCAGCAGGTTGCCGTTGACGTCGATCAGTGCGCCACCCGAGTTGCCGGGGTTGATCGCCGCATCGGTCTGGATGAAGTTCTCGAAGGTGTTGATGCCCAGCTGGTTGCGCCCCAGTGCGCTGACGATGCCGCTGGTGACTGTCTGCCCGACGCCGAATGGGTTGCCGATGGCCAGCACCTTGTCGCCCACCAGCAATTGGTCGGAGTTGCCCAGCACGATCACGGGCAGCCGGTCCAGCGCGATCTTGAGCACGGCCAGGTCGGTGTCCGGGTCGGTGCCGATCACCTTGGCGCTGGCATGCCGGCCGTCGTTGAGCATGACCTCGATCTCGTCGGCGCCCTCGACCACATGGTTGTTGGTGAGGATGTAGCCGTCGGGGCTCACGATCACACCGCTGCCCAGGCCGGTCTGCGGGCGGTTGGCCTGGTCGCCGAAGAAGAACTGGAACCAGGGGTCATTGCTGCGCGGGTTGCGCGGCGTGGTGCTGGTGCTGATGCTCACCACCGCGGGCGCTGCCTTCTTGGCCGCGGAGGCCAGGCTGCCGGGCTCCGGCGGCGCCAACGGCGTGGCGGGGGCCTCCAGCAGTGACACCACGCCGCCGCGGAAGGAGGGCCGGCCGAGCCAGTCGGGCTTGAGCACGGCAACGACGAAGTACGCCGCCAGCAGGACGGTGACGGTCTGGGAAAACAGCAGCCAGATGCGTTTCATGAAGGGCCGGGGGGACGGAAGCGATGGGAGCCAGAGGCGGGCCCCGATTCTCGCCGATGGCGGCTGGACGGCGTGAACGTAGCGGAAAATGGCGCATGGACACATCCCGCACCGCCACCGGCATGGTCGATCGTGGCGCGCTTTTGCGCCGCTTCGACGAACTGCTGGTGCCCGAACGTTTCAAGGACTACGGCCCCAACGGCCTGCAGGTGGAGGGGCGCCGCAGCATTGGCCATGTCGTCTCGGGCGTGACCGCCAGCCGCGCGCTGATCGAGGCTGCGATCGAGGCTGGTGCCGACGCCGTATTTGTCCACCATGGCCTGTTCTGGCGCGGCCATGACGGGCGCGTCACCGGCTGGCTCAAGCAGCGGCTGGCCCTGCTGCTGGCGCATGACATCAGCCTGTTTGCCTACCATCTGCCGCTGGACGCGCACCCCACCCTGGGCAATAACGCCCAGTTGGGCGCAAGGCTTGGCCTGGTGGCCGATGCCTGGTTTGGCGAGCAGTCACTGGGCTGTATCGGCTCTGCGGACTTCGCGGACGCCGAGGCATTGGCGCGCCATGTCGAGCGCACGGTCGAGCGGCCGGTGGTGCTGGTCGACCCGGGCCGCGGGCCGATCCGCCGCGTAGCCTGGTGCACAGGTGGCGCCCAGGGCTACTTCGAGGCTGCCATCGCGGCCGGTGCCGACGCCTTCGTCACCGGCGAGATTTCCGAGCCGCAGGCGCACTACGCGCGTGAACTGGGCGTGGCCTTCATCGCCTGCGGCCACCACGCCAGCGAGCGCTATGGCGCGCCAGCCGTGGCCGGCCATGTGGCACAGGAGCTGGGTTTGCGCCACAGCTTCATCGACATCGACAACCCCGCATGAAGCCGCTCGCCATCACTGCGGGCGACCCCGCAGGCATAGGGCCGGAAACCATCGCCATGCTCTACCGCGACAGCCCGCAGGCGCTGCACGGCTGCTTTGTCGTGGGTGACGTGGCGGTGCTGCGCCGTGCGTCAGCGGTCGTCTGCGGGGCCGGACCGGCGCTGCCCGTGGCCGTGCTGGCGGCAGCGGGCGAAGCCTTGCAGGCGCCACCGCGCTGCATCCCGGTACTGCCGGTGGTGCAGGCGCAGGGCCCCGTGGCCTTTGGCCAGGTCTCGGCCGAGGCCGGGCGGCAGGCGGCGGCCAGCGTGCGCTGGGCCGCGCAGGCCGCGCTGCGCGGCGAGATCGCCGCCCTGGCCACGGCGCCGCTGCACAAGGAAGCCCTGCATGCGGCGGGCGAGCCCTTCCCGGGCCACACCGAACTGCTGCAGGCCGAAGCCGCGCTGCACCTGGGTTGCAGCGTGGCCGAGGTGCCGGTGCGCATGATGCTGGCCAACCACGAACTGCGCACGGTCCTCGTCAGCATCCATATGTCGCTGCGCGACGCCATCGATGCGGTCACCGAGCGCAGTGTGCTGCAGACGCTGCGCATCGCGCATGCCTCGCTGGCGCACCTGCTCGGCCGTGCGCCGCGGCTGGCGGTGGCGGGCCTGAATCCGCATGCGGGGGAGGGCGGCCTGTTCGGCCATGAGGAGTCGCTGCACATTGCGCCGGCCATCGCCGCCGCACGGGCCGAGGGCGTGGATGCGCGTGGCCCCTACGCGCCGGACACGGTCTTCATGCGGGCGCGCACCGGTGAGTTCGACGCAGTCGTGGCCATGTACCACGACCAGGGGCTGATCCCCGTCAAGTACCTGGGCGTGGAGCAGGGCGTGAACGTGACCCTGGGTCTGCCGCTGGTGCGCACCAGCCCGGACCACGGCACCGCCTTTGACATCGCCGGCACCGGCCGGGCCGACCCGTCCAGCCTGCTCGCCGCCATTCGCATGGCGCGCGTGCTGGCAGTCTGATAAGAGTGAGAAGTGGCTATAGCCAAGGCCGTGCCTTGGCTTTTAGCTATGAAAATCAGAGTGGTCGGCGCAGACTGTCGCGGATCTCGCGCAGCAGCACGGTGTCTTCCGGCGTGGCGGCCGGCGGCGGAGCTTCCTTGCGCTGCAGGCGGTTGATCTGCTTGATCATGATGAAGATCACGAAGGCGAGGATCACGAAGTTGACCGCCACGGTGATGAAATTGCCGTAGGCCAGTACCGGGACGCCGGCCTTCTTCAGGTCGGCCAGCGCGCGCGGCACACCGTCGGGGATGTGGCCTAGCACCAGGAACATGCTGGAGAAGTCGAGCTTGCCGAACACCAGTCCCACGACCGGCATGATGACGTCGTTGACCAGGGAGTCGACAATCTTGCCAAAGGCCGCGCCGATGATCACGCCGACCGCGAGATCGACGACGTTGCCTTTCATCGCGAAGCTCTTGAATTCTTGCAACATGCCCATGGCGCCGACCTCCTGCCTTGTGTTGAGTGGGAGGGGCGAGTATCGCAGCCCGCGGGCCCCTTGACCACCCGGGGATGCCCCCCTGCGGAGGCGTTGAAACCGCAAGAAACGCTCCGCTACAATCGCCGGTTGACCCCAATCAAGCGATGATCATCAAGGATTTCCATGAGTGAATCTCTAGTCGACGGCCCGCGCCGGGTCGACAGCGGCAAGCGGACGTGGCTGATTGCATCGACCTGTGCTGGCGCTGTGGGAGGCGTGGCGACCGCCATCCCGTTCGTCAGCACCTTTCAGCCTTCGGAGAAGGCCAAGGCGGCCGGTGCGGCAGTGGAGGTCGACATCGCGGGCCTGAAGGCCGGCGAGAAGATCACAGTGGAATGGCGGGGCAAGCCGGTATGGATCGTCAAGCGCACGGCCGAAGAGCTGGCGGACCTGCCCAAGCACGACAGCGAATTGGCCGATCCCCAGTCCGCGCGGCATCCGGAAGAGTTCACGCCCGAGTACGCCCGCAACGAGCATCGCTCGATCAAGCCGGAAGTCTTGGTGGTCATTGGCATCTGCACCCACTTGGGGTGTTCTCCGACCGATAAGTTCCAGGCCGGTCCGCAGCCTTCGCTGCCGGCCGACTGGCCCGGCGGCTGGCTCTGCCCCTGCCATGGCTCGACCTTCGACCTGGCGGGCCGGGTGTTCAAGAACAAGCCCGCACCGGACAACCTGCCGGTGCCGCCGCACATGTACCTGTCCGACACTCGCCTGCTGATAGGCGAAGACAAGAAGCAGGCCTGAGGAGACGACGGACATGGCTGATTTCAAGGAAATATCCCCGAACGCTCCCGTGGGCGCGAAGCTGCTGAACTGGGTCGACAACCGGTTCCCGGCCTCCACGCTCTACAAGGAGCACATGAGCGAGTACTACGCGCCGAAGAACTTCAACTTCTGGTACGTGTTCGGCTCGCTCGCGCTGCTGGTGCTGGTCATCCAGATCGTCACCGGCATCTTCCTGGTGATGCACTACAAGCCCGATGCGACGCTGGCCTTCGCCTCGGTCGAGTACATCATGCGCGACGTGCCCTGGGGCTGGCTGATCCGCTACATGCACTCCACGGGGGCTTCGGCCTTCTTCATCGTGGTCTACCTGCACATGTTCCGCGGCCTGCTCTACGGCTCCTACCGCAAGCCGCGCGAGCTGGTCTGGATCTTCGGCTGCGCGATCTTCCTGTGCCTGATGGCAGAGGCCTTCATGGGCTACCTGCTGCCCTGGGGCCAGATGTCCTACTGGGGCGCGCAGGTGATCGTGAACCTGTTCTCGGCCATTCCCTTCGTGGGCCCTGACCTGGCCTTGCTGATCCGCGGCGACTACGTGGTGTCGGACGCCACGCTCAACCGCTTCTTCAGCTTCCACGTGATCGCCGTGCCGCTGGTGCTGCTGGGGCTGGTCGCGGCGCACATCATTGCGCTGCACGAAGTCGGTTCCAACAACCCGGACGGCGTCGAGATCAAGAAGCACAAGGACGCCAAGGGCATCCCGCTGGACGGCATTCCGTTCCACCCGTACTACACGGTGCACGACATCTTTGCCGTGAGCGTGTTCCTGATGGCGTTTACCGCCGTCATCTTCTTCGCGCCCGAGGCCGGCGGCTACTTCCTGGAGTACAACAACTTCATCCCGGCCGACTCGCTGAAGACGCCCAACCACATCGCCCCGGTGTGGTACTTCACGCCCTTCTACTCGATGCTGCGCGCCATCACCAGCGAGATGATGTATGTGCTGATCGCCTGCGTGCTGGGCGCCGCCATCTTCACCGCCATCAAGAGCAAGCTGGCCGGCTTCCTCAAGGGCCTGATCGTGCTGGTCGCATTGGGCGTGGTGGCGATGATGCTGTCGATCGATGCGAAGTTCTGGGGCGTGGTCGTCATGGGCGGCGCCGTCATCATCCTGTTCTTCCTGCCGTGGCTGGATCACAGCCCGGTCAAGTCGATCCGCTACCGTCCGGGCTGGCACAAGTACCTGTACGGCATCTTCGTCGTCAACTTCGTGGTGCTGGCCTATCTGGGTGTGCAGCCGCCGTCGCCGCTGGGCGAGCGCGTCTCGCAGGTCGGTACGCTGTTCTACTTCGGCTTCTTCCTGCTGATGCCCTGGTGGAGCCGCCTGGGCGAGCCCAAGCCGGTGCCCGATCGCGTCACCTACGCTGCGCACTGAGCCCGAGCCACGAGAGAACTACGATGAATATCACGGGATACGCAAAGAAATTCCTCCTGGCGCTGGTGGCCGCTGCCGGCATGACTGCCGGCGTGCATGCCGCCGAAGGCGGCATCGCCTGGGACCGGGCGCCGAACAAGACCAACGATCTGCAGTCGCTGCAGAACGGCGCCAAGATCTTCGTCAACTACTGCCTGAGCTGCCACTCCGCAGCTTTCATGCGCTACAACCGGCTGCAGGACATCGGCCTGACCGAGAAGCAGATCAAGGACAACCTGCTGTTCACCACCGACAAGGTGGGTGAAACCATGAAGGCCGCGATCGATCCGAAGCAGGCCAAGGAGTGGTTCGGCGACAATCCCCCCGATCTCACCGTGATTGCGCGCTCTCGCGCCGGCCACGGCGGTACCGGTCCCGACTATCTCTATACCTTCCTGCGTACCTTCTACCGCGACGACACTCGCCCCACTGGCTGGAACAACCTGGCATTCCCGAATGTCGGCATGCCCAACCCGCTGTGGCAACTGCAGGGCGAGCGCCGTCCGGTCTATGCCGAACGCGAGGAGCATGGTCATGCCACCCAGGTTTTCACAGGCTGGGAGCAGGTCACGCCCGGTACGCTGTCGCCGCTGCAGTTCGAGCAGTCGGTCGGTGATCTGGTGAACTACCTGCAGTGGATGGGCGAGCCGGCGCAGAACACCCGCTTGCGGGTGGGCGTCTGGGTGCTGCTGTTCCTGGCGGTCTTCACCTTCATTGCGTGGCGCTTGAACGCCGCCTACTGGAAGGACGTCCGGTAGGCGCCGCATTGCAAGACGCACGGCCGCGCGCGGGCTTCCCCCGCGCGTTGGCATTTTCTGGAGTGGGAGCGCAAGACGCGCCCACTCCTTCGATTTTTAGGAGCCTTCCACCATGATGGTGCTTTACTCGGGAACCACCTGCCCCTTCTCCCACCGCTGCCGCTTCGTGCTGTTCGAAAAAGGGATGGACTTCGAGATCCGCGACGTGGATCTCTACAACAAGCCCGAAGACATCAGCGTGATGAACCCGTACGGCCAGGTACCCATCCTGGTTGAGCGCGACCTGATCCTGTACGAGTCGAACATCATCAACGAGTACATCGACGAGCGCTTCCCGCACCCGCAGCTGATGCCCGGTGATCCGGTCGACCGTGCCCGCGTGCGCCTGTTCCTGCTCAATTTCGAGAAGGAACTCTTCGTGCACGTCAACGTGCTCGAATCGCGTGCCACCAAGGGCAACGAGAAGGCGCTGGAGAAGGCGCGCGCGCACATCCGCGACCGCCTGACGCAGCTCGCCCCCGTGTTCCTCAAGAACAAGTACATGCTGGGCGAGAACTTCTCGATGCTCGACGTGGCCATTGCGCCGCTACTCTGGCGCCTGGACTACTACGGCATTGACCTCAGCAAGAACGCCGCACCGCTGCTGAAGTACGCCGAGCGCATCTTCTCGCGCCCTGCCTACATCGAGGCGCTGACGCCGTCCGAGAAGGTGATGCGCAAGTAAGAGGAAACTCGGCATGAACGCCCTGGAATCGACTTCGACCCGGCCCTACCTCATCCGCGCACTCTACGAGTGGTGCACCGACAACGGGCTGACGCCCTATGTGGCCGTGCGTGTGGACGAGGCGGTCCAGGTCCCGCGCGAATACGTGAAGAATGGCGAGATCGTGCTCAACATCAGCTACGACGCCACCAGCGGGTTGCAGCTGGGCAACGATTTCATCGAGTTCAAGGCGCGCTTCGCGGGTACCTCGCGCGAAATCATGGTGCCAGTGAGCCGCGTCATGGCGATCTATGCGCGGGAAAACGGCCAGGGCATGGCATTCCCCATGACGACCGATCTCGAGCCGGCCGAGGGAGTGCCGCTGGCGCCCTCCACGCAAGCCGAAGACGCCGCGCCTGCCGCTGGCAGCGACCAGCGGGTGGTGCAGCTTGTCGCGGTGGACGAGCCCCAGGAGCCTGCTGCAGCGCCCGAAGGCGATGGCCCCGGGGACGAGCCGCCCCGCCCGCCGGCGGGCAGCGGTCCGCGCCCCTCGCTCAAGCGCGTGAAGTAGCCTGCAGGCACTTCGCTAGAATGCCAGCTTCGCCGATTTAGCTCAGTTGGTAGAGCAACCGCCTTGTAAGCGGTAGGTCATCAGTTCGATTCCGATAATCGGCACCATACCCAGGCCCGGATGCACGCATGCTTCCGGGCTTTTTCTTTGTCAGCCGCGCCGGCCCTGGACCTTGAGCCTGATCGTCTGCACTGCCCAGCCCTTGCTGCGCAGGTGGGCCATGAAGGCCGGCAGCAACTGCCGCAGCTTGGCGGCGGCGGAGCTGCTGTCCACCAGCAGGCACCAGCTGTCGCCATCGATCGGGCCCGGCTTCACCGTGGCGCGCAGGCCGGGCGGCAGCAGCGGCTCGATCTGCCGCAGGCGCTCGCCCGAGTCGCGGGCCAGCTCGGTCAGGCGCGCCAGGGTCGGGGCTTCGCGGGCGGCCTGCAGCAGGGGAATGGCGTGGTGGCGTCGGTGCATTCGGGGGAGGGATAGCGCGTGCTCGCCAGCAGAGAAGCCGGCGGGTCCGGGGCCGATTATCGGCGGCGTGTCCCTGGCGAGTCCTCGACGCTAAAATCCGTGGTTTGGTCGACGCGGCAGCGCGCTGCACACCTTTGCGTGCCGCGAGCTTCCGGATTCCACTTCACAACTCCTGAGGATGGATCGCCCTGCGCGTGCAAGACGTGGCGGTGGGGCGGTCCCGCATGCATGGCCACCAACTTTCTCACCAAACTCTTCGGCAGCCGCAACGATCGTCTGCTCAAGCAGTACCGGGTCGTCGTGGCCCGCATCAACGCGCTGGAGCCCGAGCTGGAGAAGCTCGATGACGCCCAGCTCCGTGCGAAGACCGACGAGTTCCGGCAGCGAGTGGCAGGTGGCGAATCGCTCGACAAGCTGCTGCCTGAGGCTTTTGCCGTGGTGCGCGAGGGGTCCAAGCGGGTGATGAAGATGCGCCACTTCGACGTGCAGTTGCTGGGCGGCATGGCGCTGCACAACGGCAAGATCGCCGAAATGCGCACGGGTGAAGGCAAGACCCTGACCGCGACCCTGCCGGTCTACCTCAATGCACTGACCGGCAAGGGCGTGCATGTGGTGACGGTCAACGACTACCTGGCGCAGCGCGACGCCGAGTGGATGGCGCGGCTCTACAACTTCCTGGGCCTGACGGTGGGCATCAACCTGCCCAACCTGCCGCGCGAGGAGAAGCAGGCCGCCTATGGCTCCGACATCACCTACGGCACGAACAACGAGTACGGCTTCGACTACCTGCGCGACAACATGGTCTACGAGGTGGGCGACCGCGTGCAGCGCGGGCTCAACTACGCGATCGTCGACGAGGTGGACTCGATCCTGATCGACGAGGCCCGTACGCCGCTGATCATCAGCGGCCAGGCCGAGGACCACACCGCCACCTACATCGCCATGAACAGCGTGGTGCCCCTGCTGGTACGCCAGGAGGGCGAGGCCGATCCGCGCACCGGCGAGGGCGTGACCAAGCCCGGTGACTTCACCATCGACGAGAAAAGCCGCCAGGTGTTCCTGACGGAGCAGGGCCATGAGAGTGCCGAGCGCATCCTGGCCTCGCAGGGCCTGCTGCCGGAGGGCGCGTCGCTGTACGACCCGTCCAACATCTCGCTGATGCACCACCTGTACGCTGCGCTGCGCGCGGCGCACCTGTACCACCGCGACCAGCACTACGTGGTGCAGAACGGCGAGATCGTCATCGTCGACGAGTTCACCGGCCGCCTCATGGCCGGCCGCCGCTGGAGCGAAGGCCTGCACCAGGCGGTCGAAGCCAAGGAAGGCGTGGATATCCAGGCCGAGAACCAGACGCTGGCCTCGATCACCTTCCAGAACTACTTCCGCCTGTACGGCAAGCTGTCGGGCATGACCGGCACGGCCGATACCGAAGCCTATGAGTTCCAGGAGATCTACGGCCTGGAAACCATCGTCATCCCGCCCAACCGGCCCAGCAAGCGCACCGACCAGCTCGACCGTGTCTACAAGACCACCAAGGAAAAGTACGAGGCGGCGATCCAGGACATCCGCGATTGCTATGAGCGCGGCCAGCCGGTGCTGGTGGGCACCACGTCCATCGAGAACTCTGAAATCATCGCCCAGCTGCTGGAGCGCGAGAAGCTGCCGCACCAGGTGCTCAACGCCAAGCAGCATGCGCGCGAGGCCGATATCGTCGCCCAGGCCGGCCGGCCCAAGATGATCACCATCGCCACCAACATGGCAGGCCGCGGCACCGACATCGTGCTGGGCGGCAGCCTGGAGAAGATGGTGCTGGCGATCGAGGCGGACGAGTCCCTGGACGAGGCCGCCAAGCAGCAGCGCATCGCCGAGACGCGCACGCAGTGGGAGAAGGACCATGCCTTCGTCACCGCCCAGGGCGGCCTGCGCATCATCGCCACAGAGCGCCATGAGTCGCGCCGCATCGACAACCAGCTGCGCGGCCGTTCCGGCCGCCAGGGCGATCCGGGCTCCTCGCGCTTCTACCTGAGCCTGGACGATTCGCTGATGCGCATCTTCGCCGGCGACCGGGTCAAGGCCATCATGGACCGCCTGAAGATGCCCGAGGGCGAAGCCATCGAGGCCGGCATCGTCACCCGCAGCATCGAGAGCGCGCAGCGCAAGGTCGAGGCGCGCAACTTCGACGTGCGCAAGCAACTGCTGGAATACGACGACGTCTCCAACGACCAGCGCAAGGTGATCTACCAGCAGCGCAACGAGATCCTCGATGCCCAGGACCTTGCGCCGCAGATCAACGGCCTGCGCCAGAGCACCTTCACCGATCTGGTCAGGCAGCACGTGCCGGCCGAGTCGGTGGAAGAACAGTGGGACCTGCCGGCACTGGAGAAGGCGCTGGCCGACGAATGGCAACTGCCCCTGTCCCTGACTGCCGAGGTCGAGGCTGCCAGCGCCATCACCGACGAGGACGTCCTGGAGAAGGTGCTGGCTGCGGCCAATGCCGCGTTCGACGCGAAGGTGGCCATCGTCGGCGGTGAGCAGTTCACGCAGTTCGAGCGCGTGGTGCTGCTGCAAAGCATCGATTCGCACTGGCGCGAGCATCTCGCCGCGCTCGACTACCTGCGCCAGGGCATCCACCTGCGCGGCTATGCGCAGAAGCAGCCGAAGCAGGAATACAAGCGCGAGGCCTTCGAACTGTTCGGCCAACTGCTCGACGCGGTCAAGGCCGAGGTCACGCGCGTGCTGATGACGGTGCAGATCCAGTCCCGCGAGCAGGTGGGCGAAGTGGCCGAGGCGATGGAGAGCCGCGCCGAGGCGATCTCCAACGTGTCCTACCAGGCACCGACGGAGACCGGCGAGGTCGAGGTCGTGCCGGCGGGCGGCAGCCGGGCGCCTCTGGCCGCTGCCGCCGCACTGGCGGCCGGCGAGATGCCGCGGGTCGGTCGCAACGATCCCTGCCCCTGCGGCAGCGGCAAGAAGTTCAAGAACTGCCACGGCCAGCTGACGTGAGGCACGTCCCCAGGCTTGGCGCACGGCGTGTCGCCATGCCAACCTCCTTGCAGGAGGCAGCACCCGCGGCCCGGCAAAGCCGGTTCCGCGGTGTTTCCCGAACGGGCCCGCTTCGCAGGCCTGCACCCTTGAATCCGATGCCGACCGACCCGGCAGAGAAAACGCAAACACCATGCCCGTGAATCTTTCTGCTCCGGACGCCGGCGCCCTGCATGCCATCGACGGCGTGCGGATCGGCGTCGCGGAGGCTGGCATCCGCAAGGCCAACCGCAAGGACCTGACGGTCTTCCTGCTCGACGAAGGTGCGAGCGTGGCCGGCGTGTTCACCCAGAACCGCTTCTGTGCCGCGCCGGTACAGGTGTGCCGCGAGCACTTGCAGGGCCGCGCGGGCATCCGCGCCATGGTGATCAACACCGGCAACGCCAATGCCGGTACCGGCGAGGATGGCCTGGCGCGCACGCACGCCACCTGCGCCGCGGCGGCCCGCCTGCTGGGGGTGGCGCCGGAGCAGGTGCTGCCGTTCTCCACCGGCGTCATCATGGAGCCGCTGCCCGTGGACCGCATCGAGGCCGGCCTGCCCGCCGCGATTGCCGACGCGCAGCCGGCGCACTGGGCGCGTGCCGCCGAAGGCATCATGACCACCGACACCCTGCCCAAGGCCTTCAGTGCTCAGGCCGCAGTCGGTGGCGCGACGGTGACGATCACCGGCATCAGCAAGGGCGCGGGCATGATCCGCCCCAACATGGCCACCATGCTGGGCTTCCTGGCCACCGACGCCAAGGTGGCGCCGGCGGCCCTGCAGCAACTGGCCAAGGTGCTGGCGGACGGCTCCTTCAACCGTGTGACCATCGACGGTGACACCTCCACCAACGACTCCTTCATCGTCGTGGCGACCAACAAGGCCGGCCACGCGGCCATCGAGTCGCTCGACAGCCCCGAGGGCCGCGCACTGCAGGCAGCCATGCTGGGCGTGGCGCAGCAGTTGGCGCAGGCCATCGTGCGTGATGGCGAGGGCGCGACCAAGTTCATCACGGTGCGCGTCGAAGGCGGCAAGACCGGCGACGAATGCCGCCAGGTGGCCTATGCCATCGCCCATTCGCCGCTGGTGAAGACGGCCTTCTACGCCAGCGACCCGAACCTGGGCCGCATCCTGGCCGCAGTCGGCTACGCCGGCATTGGCGACCTGGACCAGACCGGCATCGAGCTGTACCTGGACGACGTGCACGTGGCCACGCGAGGTGGCCGCAACCCCGCCTACCGCGAAGAGGACGGCCAGCGCGTCATGAAGCAGAGCGAGATCACGGTACGTGTCGGCCTGGGGCGCGGCGATGCGGCCGACACGGTCTGGACCTGCGATTTCAGCCATGACTATGTGAGCATCAACGCCGACTATCGGTCTTGACTCGCCCCCAGGCTTCGCACTTCGTGTCTTCGCCAACCCCCTTCCGGGGGCGGCACTGGTGGCCCGGCGGAGCCGGTTCCACGGTGCCCTTGGTACGCGGGCCGTGAATGCTTTTGCGCTCTGATGGAGAACTGAGCTTGAACGAAAAATTCGAACAACTTATGGCGCATGCCGAGCGCCTGCTGACCCGGCTGGAGGCCGTGCTGCCGCAGCCGCTGTCCGAGCCTGACTGGGGTGCAGCCATTGCCTGGCGCTACCGCAAGCGCAGCAATGGCGTGGGACGGCTGGAGCCGGTGCGCCATGTGGCAGTGCTGGCACTGGAGGAGCTGCGCGAGATTGACGTCCAGAAGGAAAAGATCGAGCGCAACACGCGCCAGTTCGTCGAGGGCCGTCCCGCCAACAACGTGCTGCTGACGGGCGCGCGCGGTACTGGCAAATCCTCGCTGATCAAGGCCTGCCTCAACGCCTTTGCGCCGCAGGGGCTGCGCCTGATCGAGGTCGACAAGGCCGACCTGACCGATCTGCCCGATATCGTGGACATCGTCTCCGGGCGGCCCGAGAAGTTCGTCGTGTTCTGCGATGACCTGAGCTTCGAGGATGGCGAGCCGGGCTACAAGGCCATGAAGTCCATCCTGGACGGTTCGGTGGCGGCCTCCACCCCGAATGTGCTGATCTATGCGACCAGCAACCGGCGCCACCTGCTGCCCGAGCACATGAAGGACAACCTCAGCTACACCACTTCGGAGGACGGAGAGATCCATCCGGGCGAGGTGGTGGAGGAAAAGATCTCGCTCTCGGAGCGCTTCGGCCTCTGGGTCAGCTTCTATCCGTTCACCCAGGACGAGTACCTGACCATCACCGGCCAGTGGCTGCGCCATTTCGGGGTGTCCGAGGCTGCGATCACGGCGGCCCGCCCCGAGGCCCTGGTGTGGGCGCTGGAGCGTGGTTCGCGCAGCGGCCGCGTCGCCTACCAGTTCGCACGCGACTATGCAGGACGCCACGATGGCTGATACCGCCGCCGTGCGCGCCCATACCGAAGTCGCGGTAGGCATCCTGCTGCGCCCGGACGGCGCCATGCTGCTGAGCAGCCGTCCCGTGGGCAAGCCCTATGCCGGCTACTGGGAATTTCCCGGCGGCAAGCTCGAGGCCGGCGAGACCGTGGAGCAGGCACTGCGCCGCGAACTGATCGAGGAACTGGGCATCACGATCGGTCCGGCCGAGGTCTGGAAGGTGACCGAGCACGACTATCCCCATGCGCTGGTGCGGCTGCACTGGTGCCGCGTCCACGAGTGGCAGGGCGAGTTCGAGATGCGCGAAGGCCAGCAGATGTCCTGGGAGCAACTGCCGCTGCAGGTGGTGCCGGTGCTGCCGGGCGCCTATCCCGTGCTGGCGTGGATGGCCGAAGAACGTGGGTTCAGCGGGCCGACGCACGTCGCGGCCTGAGCATTGCCGCTATCCGTCTCTGCTCTCGAAATGAGAGCTGGAAGCCAAGGTGCAGCCTTGGCTCGCGGCCCATTGTGTTGAAATCTATCTACTGCAGGCGTGGATCGCCGTAGGGCTCGTCTTCGGGCGGCGTCTCGCTCGGCATGCGGAATTCCTCGCTGGCCCAGGCGCCGAAGTCCACACCCTTGCAGCGTGCACTGCAAAACGGGCGGAACGGGTTGCGCGGCGCGTAGACGCTGTCGCCGCGGCATTGCGGGCAGGACACCACGCGCTCGCCGGGTTGCGGGCGTGCATATACCGTCGGATCATGGTCCACGCGCTGTCCCATCTCTCAATCCTTCTAGCGCGATCCGCCATCCATGGGCACCGCCCGGGGGAGATGCCTGCTCATGAGCAGAGCGTCAATTCGAAGCCGGCGTCCTCGTTGGAGGCGCGCAGCCGGCCATCGGCCTCGTGGCGCATCAGGCGGACTGACACCATCAGCCGGTTGCCGCTGATCTCGGGCACCAGGCCGGTGGCGGGGTCCAGGCGCAGGCGCAGCAGCTGGAAGCTGCGGCCCTGCGGCAGGGTCTGCTGGAACTGGCCGTGCTGGGTCATCACCTTCTGCGGCAGGCCCGAGTCGCGCAGCAGCTTGAGCAGCAGGTAGACCGATTCGGCCAGCGGGGCGAGCGTGGAGGCCCAGCCGCCGATTTCGGCGCTGCGCTCGGCCGCGCCCCGGTGCTGCCAGGCGTAGTAGGCCGGCAGGTCGAAGCCGCAGGTGCCGCCGGGTATGCCGATGCGGCTGCGGATGCTCATCAGGAAATCGTTCTCGGTGAGCGCCAGGCCGGCCTTGCCATTCTGGTGGTTCAGGGCTTCGAAGCAGTGGTCGATCTGCGCGATCACCCCGTCCAGCACGCTCTCGGCGATCGAGGGATTGCCGCGGTAGGCATCGAGCTGGTGCTTCTGTTTCTCCAGATCCTTCAGCACGTCGGACTTGAGATCCGCGCGGGCCGCGACATCCATGATCTCGAACATGGAGGCGAGCGCGTAGTGGTGGTCCAGCGGGTGCTCGCGCGGGACCAGTTCGCCAAGGCGGCGGAACAACTGTTCGAGCCGCAGGTAGGTCCGGATGCGTTCGTTGAAAGGATATTCGTAAAGAATCACGCCGGCCATCATAGTCCCAAGTATGCGGCGGCCAAGTCCACCGTGGCCGCCAGTTCGGGCAGGGTGCAGGTGTCGTTGTAGACCACGACGTCGGCTGCGCGCCGGCGTTCCAGCCGGCTGGCCTGCGCTGCGATCACGCCGCGCACGGCCTCCTCGGTCATGCCGCTGCGTGCCATGACGCGTGCAATCTGGGTTTCCGGGCGGCAGTCCACCACCAGCACCCGGTCGACCTGGGCCGCCCAGCGGCCGGACTCCACGAGCAGCGGCACGTCATGCACCACCCAGCGCACGCCGGCGCGGCGGGCCTCCTCCGTCAGGTTTTCGGTTGCCTGTCTTACCAGCGGATGCACGATGGCCTCCAGCCGCAGCCGGGCGCTGGCGTCGGAGAAAGCCAAGGCGCGCATGCGGGCCCGGTCCAGTGCGCCGTCCGCCTGTATGAAGTCCGCTCCGAAGACCTGGGCGATCTGCGGCATGGCAGCGCCCCCGGGCGCGGTGGTGACGCGGGACAGGGCATCGGCATCAATCACCACCGCCCCATGCCCGGCCAGCAGTCCGGCCACCGTGCTCTTGCCGCTGCCGATGCCGCCGGTCAGGCCGAGCTTGCGCATATGCGGGTGCGGGGTGTCAGAGGCCGATGAGGCGCAACGCCCATTCCGGCCCGAAGGCCATGCCGCCCAGGCCGGCGGCGGCGAGGAACGGCCCGAAGGGCACATAGCCGCCCTCGCGCAGGCTGCTGCGCAGCTTCATGGCGATGCCGATGACGGCCCCCACGATGGAGGCCACCAGGATCAGGGGCACCAGCGCCTGCCAGCCGAACCAGGCACCCAGCGCCGCGAACAGCTTGAAGTCGCCGTAGCCCATGCCTTCCTTGCCGGTCAGGAGCTTGAAGGCCCAGTAGATGATCCAGAGCGACAGGTAGCCGGCGACTGCACCCCACACGGCGCTGGCCAGCGGCACGCCGGTCCAGCCCAGCACGGCGGCGATCAGGCCGCCCCAGAGCAGGGGCAGCGTGATGTCGTCCGGCAGCAGGGTGGTATCCCAGTCGATAAGCCCCAGAGTCAGCAGGGCAGCCGAGAATGCGCACCAGGCGCCGCCCACGGGCGTCACGCCCCAGCGCCAGATGCAGAAGGCGAACAGTGCGCCGGTGGCCAGTTCCACCAGCGGGTAGCGCGCGCCGATGGGGGCCTTGCAGGCCGAGCAGCGGCCGCGCAGCGCCAGCCAGCTCACCACCGGCAGGTTTTCATACCATCGGATGCCGTGGCCGCAGGAGGGGCAGCGCGAACGCGGCACCACCAGGTTGAAGGCCTCTTCGGCCGGTGCGGCGGGCACAGCATCGTCGCCAGCGGCGATGGCCGCGCATTCCTCTGCCCACTGGCGCTCCATCATGCGCGGCAGGCGGTGGATGACCACGTTCAGGAAGCTGCCGATCAACAGGCCCAGAAGGCCGGCCAGCGCGGCGTCGATCTCCGGTGACACGCCCATCAGACGACCTGGCCGAGCTTGAAGATGGGCAGGTACATCGATACCACGATGCCCCCGATCAGCGTGCCCAGGAACACGATGATGATCGGCTCCATCAGGCTGGAGAGTCCCTTGACCATCTCGTCTACCTCTTCTTCATAAAAATCCGCCGCCTTGCCCAGCATGTGGTCGATGGAGCCCGACTCTTCGCCGATGGCGCACATCTGGATCACCATGGAGGGAAAGATGTTGGCGTTGCTCATGGCCGCCGTGAGGCTGGTGCCGGTGGAGACTTCCTGCTGGATGCGCTCCGTCGCTATCGCATAGACCGAGTTGCCCGAGGCACCTCCCACCGAGTCCAGCGCCTCGACCAGCGGCACGCCCGCGGCAAACATGGTGGATAGCGTGCGGGTCCAGCGCGCAACGCAGGACTTCTCTATCAATGCGCCGAATACCGGCACCCTCAGCAGCAGCCGGTCCATGGTGCGCTGCATCTTCTCGTTGCGCCGCCAGGCCTGGAAGAAGAAATAGATGCCGCCGAACAGGGCTCCGAAGATGAGCCACCAGTAGGACACGAAGAATTCGCTGATGGCGATCACGAACAGCGTCGGCGCCGGCAGGTCGGCGCCGAAGGAGGAGAAGACCTCCTTGAAGGCCGGGATCACGAAGATCATGATCACCGCCACCACCACGAAGGCCACGATCAGCACGGAGGTCGGGTACATCAGGGCCGACTTGATCTTGGACTTGATCGCCTCGGTCTTCTCCATGTAGGTGGCCAGCCGGTCCAGCAGCGCTTCCAGGATACCGGCTGCCTCGCCGGCCTCCACCAGGTTGCAGTAGAGGCTGTCGAAATACATCGGGTGCTTTCGGAAGGCGGACGACAGCGAGCTGCCGGTCTCCACGTCGGCGCGTATCTCGTTGAGCAGCTTGGTCACGCTGGCGTTGGTGTTGCCGCGCCCGACGATGTCGAAGGACTGCAGCAGCGGCACACCGGCCTTCATCATGGTGGCGAGCTGCCGGGTGAAGATGGCGATGTCCTTGGGCTTGATCTTCTTGCCCGAGCGCAGCCGCCGCTTCTTGATCTTGGTCGGCAGCACGCCCTGGCGCCGCAGCGTGGCCTGCACCTGGTTCTCGCCGCCCGCGCGGATTTCGCCGCGCACGATCTTGCCCTGGCGGTCCTTGCCCTCCCATTCGAAGACGTATTCCTTGATATCCCTCGACGCAGCTGTCGCCATATCGCCCCCGCTTGGTACCGTTTTCTGTGGTTCTTCTACTCGTTGCTCACGGCGAGCACTTCCTCGAGCGAGGTCATTCCCTGCTGCACCTTGTGCAGGCCCGACTCGCGCAGCGAACGCACGCCTTCGGCGCGGGCCTGCGCGGCGATCTCCGGTGCGCTGCCGTCGCGCAGGATGATGGCCTGTATGGCGTCGGAGATCGGCATCACCTGGTAGATGCCGACGCGGCCCTTGTAGCCGTTGTTGCAGGCCGGGCAGCCCACGGCCCGGTAGGGCTTCCAGCTGCCGTCGAGCTGTTCTTCCTTGAAGCCGGCATCGAGCAGGGCACTGCGCGGGATGTCGGCGGGCTCCTTGCATTGGGGGCACAGCCGGCGCGCCAGGCGCTGCGCCGTGATCAGGATCACGCTGGAAGCGATATTGAAGGGCGCGATGCCCATGTTGCGCATGCGCGTCAGCGTGGTCGGGGCGTCGTTGGTGTGCAGCGTGGACAGCACCAGGTGGCCGGTCTGCGCGGCCTTGATCGAGATGTCGGCGGTTTCCAGGTCACGGATTTCGCCGACCATGATGATGTCCGGATCCTGCCGCAGGAAGGACTTGAGGGCCACGGCAAAGGTCAGCCCGGCCTTCTCGTTCACGTTGACCTGGTTGACGCCGGGCAGGTTGATTTCCGACGGGTCTTCCGCGGTGGCGATGTTCACCCCCGGCTGGTTCAGCAGGTTCAGGCAGGTGTAGAGCGAGACGGTCTTGCCTGAACCAGTCGGCCCTGTCACCAGCACCATGCCGTAGGGCCGGCTGATGGCATGCATCAGCCGTGCCTTTTCCTCGGGCTCGTAGCCCAGCGCGTCGATACCGAGCTTGGCGCTGCTCGGGTCCAGGATACGGATCACGATCTTCTCGCCGAACAGCGTAGGCAAGGTGCTGACCCGGAAGTCGATCACCCGGTCCGGTCCGACCTTGAGCTTCATGCGGCCGTCCTGCGGCACGCGTTTCTCGGAGATGTCCAGCCGCGAGATCACCTTGATGCGCGAGGCCAGCTTGTCCTTGATGGCGATCGGGGGCGAGGCGTGCTCGCGCAGTTCGCCGTCGATGCGGAAACGCACCCGGTAGCTGTGCTCGTAGGGCTCGAAGTGCAGGTCCGATGCGCGCATGTGGAAGGCTTCCAGCAGCATCTTCTGCAGGAACTTGACGATGGGCGCGTCTTCCACCTCGGAGGCGAGCGTGTCGACCGGCGCGTCTTCCTGCACCTCGGCGTCGAACTGGAATTCCGAGCCCAGCATGCTGTCGAGCTTGTCGGCTTCGCTGGGCGACTGGGCCTCGACCAGCTTGGAGAGCTTGTCGTATTCGGCGATCACCCAGTCCACGCCCAGCTGGGTCGAGAACTTGATCTTCTCCGCGGCTTCCTGGTCGGTGGGATCGGCTGTGGCAACAATCAGACGGTTGCTGCGCTTGCTGAGCACCACCACACGGTAGGACTGGCAGATCTTGGTATCCAGCAACTCGCGCGGCAGGCGCATCGGGTCGATGGCCGCCAGGTCCAGCAATGGAGCACCGAAGGCTGCGGACATGGCGTGCGCCAGTTCCGAGGGCGATACCGCGCCCGAGCCGGTGAGTTCTGCAATGAAGCTGGTGCGCGCCGTCTGGGAGCGGCGGTAGAGTTCCTCCGCGCGCTTCTGCTCCAGCATGCCGGCCGCGACCAATGTCTTGCCGAGACCTGGCAGGGCGAGGGGGGCGGAGTCTTTGGAGGGTACGTCGACGGCGGCCATTCGATCCGGAGGAACAATGGTAAATAAATGCATCCTACCATTCCATTCCCTCTGGGCAATGTCCGCCCGGCATGCCTTTACGTGCCAGTATCCGCTCGCTTCGCAGGGGGCTCATCTGCCTGGCCTGGAGGCCGCACTGCATTGCGCATATGCATAGCTGAAACGCGTCCTTTCTTCCGGCGGGCGTGATTCCTAGACTCGAGAGCTTCGCTTGGCGGCCTGCGGCGGCTGCTGTCCATATCGCGCCCTTGCCGGCAGGCCTCGCACTGTGCCCTCGACTTCCATCCCCCATTCCACCGGCCCTTTCACTGAAGATTTCGGCGACTTGACGGAGGTGGTCCTGACGACCGCTGACGCGCTGGCCGCCACGGCCGTGGAGCGTGACCGCGCTGGCGGCACTGCGCTGGCCGAGCGCCGGCTGCTGCGCGACAGCGGGCTGCTCACGCTGGCGATTCCGCAGGCCCTGGGCGGGCAGGGGGCCGGCTGGCCCCTGATCTTCCGCATCCTGCGGCGCCTGGCCGAGGCCGACAGCTCGCTCGCCCACCTGTTCGGCTTCCAGCACCTGCAGGTGGCAAGCGTGCTGCTGTTTGGCTCACCTGCGCAACAGGAGCACCTGCTGGGAGCGACGGTGCGCGAGCGCTGGTTCTGGGGCAACGCGGTCAATGCGCGGGATGTGCGCCTGGTGGCCACGCGCACGCCAGAGGGCGGCCTGCTGCTCAATGGCACCAAGGGCTTCTGCTCGGGGGCGAGCGACTCCGATGTTCTCAATATCTCCGTATCGCTGGGCCCAGAGCCGACCGACCGCCTGTTCGCGGTCATCCCGACCGCACGCGCCGGCGTGCACGTGCTAGGCGACTGGGACAACATGGGCCAGCGCCAGACCGACAGCGGCAGCGTGTCCTTCGACCAGGTCCAGGTGGCGGCCAGCGAGGTGCTGGGGCCTCCGGGCGTGGCCTCGAGCCCGCGCGCGACCCTGCGCAACCTGATCGGCCAGGTGGTGCTGACCGAGATCTACCTGGGCAATGCGGTCGGGGCCCTGCGCACGGCGGCCGATTTCACCCGCCAGCACACCCAGCCCTGGCCCATGGCCGGTGTCGAGCGCGCACGGGACGACCGGCTGCTGCAGTTGCGGGCGGGCGAACTCTGGGCCGCCCTGCAGGCGGCGATCGCTCTGTCGGAGCAGGTCCACCAGGAGTTCCAGCGGGCCTGGGAACGGGGCGCTGCGTTGACGGCCGAGCAGCGGGCCGCGCTGGCCATCCGCATTGCGTCGGCCCGTACCCAGGCGGCGCGCGTTTCACTGCACCTGACGGCACAGATCTTCGAGCTGGTCGGGGCGCGCGCCACGGCTTCGCGCCATGGGCTGGACCGCTTCTGGCGCAATGTGCGGGTGCACACCCTGCACGATCCGCTGGACTACCGGCACCAGGGCATCGGTGCGTGGCTGCTGGCGGGCGAGGAACCCAATCCCTACGGCTACGGCTGACCCTTCGCCTCGGCATCGAAGTGGCGGGTACTTGGAAAACGCATAAGCAGCGCGCTATTTGTTCGTTCCGTTTGCACGGGGTGCTTTCCATACTGGGCGGCTTCTACCGGCCCCGTAGCCAACGTCGTGTTGGCCCGGGCCCATGCCGCCATGACCCACCCCAGTTCCGAGTCCGTGCCCCCACCGCCCGTCATCCGCCTGGAAGGGGTACAGAAGTCCTTCGCCCTGCCCAATGGCGAGGTGTTCGACGCCGTGCGCGCGCTGTCGCTGGAGATCGGCGAGGGTGACGTGTTCGGGCTGATCGGCAAGAGCGGGGCCGGCAAGTCCACGCTGCTGCGCCTGATCAACCTGCTGGAGCGGCCCGATGCGGGCCGGGTCTTCGTGGCAGGGCGCGACCTCACGACGCTGTCGCGCCGCGAGCTGCGCGACACGCGCCAGACCATCGGCATGATCTTCCAGCAGTTCAACCTGATCCAGAACGCCACGGTGTTCGACAACGTGGCCTTCCCCCTGAAGATCCACGGCCGCCATGCGCGTGCCGAGATCGATGCGCGCGTGCGTGAATGCCTGCAGCTGGTGGGCCTGGCCGAGAAGGTCGACAGCTATCCGGCGCAACTGTCCGGCGGGCAGAAGCAGCGCGTGGCCATTGCCCGTGCACTGGCGCCGCGGCCGCAGGTGCTGCTGTGCGACGAGCCCACGTCGGCGCTCGACAGCGAAACCACGCGCGCGCTGCTGGAGACGCTGCGCGACATCAACCAGAAGATCGGCGTCACCATCGTCATCGTCACGCACGAGCTGTCGGTGGTCGAGGTGCTGTGCCGCCGCGTGGCGGTGCTGGAGCGAGGGAGGTTGGTGGAGCAGTTCGATGTCGACGCACCGGGGGCCGCGCGGCAGACCGCGCTGGGCCGCGAGATCGACGCGCTGGTGCGCCGCCGCGCACGCGAGGCCCGCGAAGCGTCGGGCTTGCGCCAGCCTGCGGCAGAGGAGGCGGCCCATGCCTGAGAACATCGCCGTCATCCTGCCGGAGCTGTGGCTGGCCACCGGCCAGACCCTCATGATGCTAGGCATCGGCCTGTCGGCCGCGGTGCTGATCGGCGGCCCGCTGGGCGTGCTCCTGTTCCTGCTGGGGCCGGGCCAGTCGCTGGACAACAAGCCCTTGTTCCACGTGCTGAACTGGGTGGTGAACACCGTGCGTTCCTTCCCGTTCATCATTCTGCTGGTGGCCCTGGTGCCGTTCACGCGGGTGATCGCAGGGACCTCCATCGGGCCGCTGGCGGCGGCGGTGCCGCTCTCGTTCGCGGCCATCCCGTACTTTGCGCGGCTGGTGGACCAGTGCCTGCGCGAGGTGCCGCGTGGCGTGATCGAGGCCGCGCATGCCATGGGTGCCAGCGAACTGCAGATCGTCTGGCGCGTGCTGGTGGTCGAGGCGCGCTCGGGCCTGGTGCTGGCGTTGACCGTGCTGGCGGTGAGCTTTCTCTCGTACTCGGCCATTGCCGGCGTCGTCGGCGGCGGCGGTATCGGCGACCTGGCGATCCGCTACGGCTACTACCGCTTCCAGACCGACGTGATGGTGCTGACCGTGGCGCTGCTCGTCGTGCTGGTGCAGATCCTCCAGTTCGTCGGCAACACCGTTGCCCGCCGCCTGGACAAGCGCTGACTTCCATTCCCTGCAACCACCCTGACTGCCATGACCAACACGCTGCTTCGCCGTTCCGCCATCGCCCTGTCCGTCGCCCTGCTGGCGCTGGGCAGCCTGCCGCTGCAGGCCCAGGCCGCCGACAAGAAGGACCTCGTGATCGGCGGTACCGCCGGTTCCAACATCGACCAGCTCAAGTTCGGCATCGTGCCGATCCTGGAGAAGAAGGGCTACAAGGTGAAGCTGGTCGAATTCAACGACTACGTGCAGCCCAACCTGGCGCTGGCGCAGGGTTCGCTCGATGCCAACTTCTTCCAGCATCTGGTCTACCTGAAGAAGTTCGCGGCGGACCAGAAGCTCGACATCGTCGAACTGGTGCAGGGGCCGATCGCGCCGCTGGGCGTGTACTCGACCAAGCGCAAGTCCCTGGCCGAGGCCAGGGACGGCGACCGTGTCACGCTGCCCAACGATCCCAGCAATCTGGCGCGTGCGCTGGTGCTGCTGGAGCAGAACCAGTTGCTGAAGCTCAAGAGCGGCATCGATCCGATCCGCGCCTCGGACAAGGACATTGCCGAGAACCCGCGCAAGCTCAAGTTCATCCCGCTCGAGGCCGCACAGCTGCCGCGTTCGCTGGGCGACAGCGAGTACGCGATCATCAACGGCAATTTCGCCATCTCCTCCGGCCTGAAGCTGACCGAAGCCGTGGCCCTGGAGAAGACACCCGATCACTACCTGAACGTGGTGGCCGTCAAGCGCGCGGACCAGGACGCGCCCTGGGCCAAGGACCTGGTCGAGGCCTATCGCTCGAAGGAGTTCAAGTCGGTGGTCGACGCCCGCTTCCAGGGCTACGCCAAGCCGGCATTCCTGCAATAGGCGCCCAGATTTTTCTGGATGTAAGAAGCTAGAAGCCAAGGTATTGCCTTGGCTTCTAGCTATATCTTTGTGAGCAAACAGCGCAGCCTGATTCATCAGGGCTGCTGTTGCGGCCCTGCTACCCAGCCCAGAAACAGCAAAGCCCCAGCATGTGGGGCTTTGTAAGTCCTTGCCGCGCAAGGAAAATCTGGTCGGGGTGAGAGGATTCGAACCTCCGGCCTCTACGTCCCGAACGTAGCGCTCTACCAGGCTAAGCTACACCCCGTGTCTTGCTGCCCGCCGCGTGCTTGAAATCAAGACTGGCGCGTCAGCAGCTGAGCCGCTAATTGTAGCAAACCTTTTGTGTGCGAATTCTGCGGCAGGCCGGAAATGGCGTCGATCGCGCGCTGCGCTTCGGCCGCGGCAGCCTCGCGGGTGGCGGTGAGGGCGCCGGTTTCGCGCACGATGGCGACGATGGGCCCCAGGTCTCCCTCGCCGCTGGATTCGATGGCGGCGCGCACCGCCGCGGCCTGTGCCGGCGTACCGCGCTGCATGGCGATGATCAGGGGCAGCGTGGTCTTGCCCTCGCGCAGGTCGTCGCCCAGGTTCTTGCCCATCACGCTGGTGTCGCCGTCGTAGTCGAGCACGTCGTCGATCACCTGGAAGGCCGTGCCCAGCGCCTGGCCGTAGGTGGCGCAGGCTTCCTCCACTTCGGCCGGTGCCCGCGCAACGATGGCGCCCAGGCGTGCGCTGGCCTCGAACAGCTTGGCCGTCTTGGAGCGGATCACGCGCAGGTAGCCCTCCTGGCCCAGGTCGGGGTCGTGCATGTTCATGAGCTGCAGCACCTCGCCCTCGGCGATGACGTTGGTGGCGTCGGCGAGGATCTGCATGATGCGCATCTCGCCGGCGTCGACCATCATCTGGAAGGCGCGCGAGTAGAGGAAGTCCCCCACCAGCACGCTGGCCGGGTTGCCGAAGACCTCGTTGGCGGTGGCGCGGCCGCGGCGCAGGGTGGACTCGTCGACCACGTCGTCGTGCAGCAGGGTCGCGGTGTGGATGAATTCCACCACCGCCGCGAGGTTGAAGCGCTGGGCGTCGCGGCACTGCAGCGCGCCGCAGACGAGCAGCAGCAGCGCGGGGCGCAGGCGCTTGCCGCCTGCGGCAATGATGTAGCGGGACACTTCGCCGACCAGCGGCACTCCAGAATCCAGCCGGCGGGCGATGACGGCATCGACTTCGCGCATGTCGTCGGCAATGAGGGCGAGCGTGTCGGCCGTGGTCGCGGCAGCGGGTGGGGAGGCGAGGGCGGTCAAGGCGGAGGGTGCAGAGGCGGGCGGTACAGCTCGCGCAATTATAGGAAGGCCCCCTGCGCGTGCGGGCCCGCCGGTGGTGTGCGTGCCTGCCAAATAGGCAGGTTCTGCAGGGAATGCTATAATCGCCGGCTCTGCAGAAATCCGTCTGCAGAACTCAACTCCCCAAAGAGTACCAAGAGGTTTACATGTACGCGGTCATAAAAACCGGTGGCAAGCAGTATCGCGTTGCTTCCGGCGAGAAAATCAAAGTAGAACAGATTGCTGCGGACGTAGGCCAGGAAATCGTGATCGACCAGGTTCTGGCCGTCGGAAACGGCGCTGAACTGAAGGTGGGCACGCCCCTGGTGTCCGGTGCAACCGTGACAGTCACCGTACTGTCGCACGGCAAGCACGACAAGGTTCGCATCTTCAAGATGCGCCGTCGCAAGCACTACCAGAAACGTCAAGGCCATCGCCAGCAGTTCACCGAGCTGCAAATCGGCGCGATCGCCGGTTAAGGAGCATAGGTCATGGCACAGAAAAAAGGCGGCGGCTCTACGCGAAACGGGCGCGATTCCAAGCCCAAGATGCTCGGCGTGAAGGCTTTCGGCGGTGAACTCATCTCTGCCGGCTCCATCATCGTGCGCCAGCGCGGTACCAAGTTCCACCCCGGCACCAATGTCGGCGTGGGCAAGGACCACACCTTGTTCGCCCTGGTCGACGGCCACGTGTCGTTCGGCATCAAGGGTGCGATGAGCAAGCACACGGTCAGCGTGACGCCGGCTGCCTAAGCCGTCGTTCCCGACCTCACGAAGCCCCGCATGGTCGGGGCTTCTTGTTTTGTGCGGTCCCCGTTTTGCCGGGGATTCGTGCTTTCTGGCGCGGCGCCCGCTCGCCGCATCCTTTGTAGACTGGAGCATCCATGAAATTCGTTGACGAAGCCTATATCGACGTGGCCGCCGGCGACGGAGGCAATGGCTGCGTGTCGTTCCGGCACGAGAAGTACAAGGAATTCGGCGGTCCCAACGGTGGCGATGGCGGCCGTGGCGGCCACGTGTTCGCGGTGGCCGATTCCAACCTCAACACCCTGGTCGACTTCCGCTATTCGCGCCGGCACGAGGCCAAGCGTGGCGAGCACGGCATGGGCTCCGACATGTTCGGCGCGGCCGGCTCCGACATCACGCTGAAGATGCCCGTAGGCACCATCATCACCGACGCCGAAACCGGCGAGGTGCTGTATGAGCTGCTCACGCCCGGCGAGGTGATCACCATTGCCAAGGGCGGTGATGGCGGCTTCGGCAACATGCGCTTCAAGAGCGCGATCAACCGCGCACCGCGTCAGAAGACGCCCGGCTGGCCGGGCGAGAAGAAGAACCTCAAGCTCGAACTCAAGGTGCTGGCCGACGTCGGGCTGCTGGGCATGCCCAATGCCGGCAAGTCCACGCTGATCGCTGCCGTGTCCAATGCGCGGCCGAAGATTGCCGACTACCCCTTCACCACGCTGCACCCCAACCTGGGCGTGGTGCGCGTGGGGCCCGAGCAGAGCTTCGTGATCGCCGATATCCCGGGCCTGATCGAAGGCGCATCCGAAGGCGCCGGCCTGGGCCACCTGTTCCTGCGCCACCTGCAGCGCACCCGCCTGCTGCTGCACGTGGTGGACCTGGCGCCTTTCGACGACAGCGTGGACCCGGTGGCACAGGCCAAGGCCATCGTCGGCGAGCTGAAGAAGTACGATGCCGCGCTGTACGACAAGCCGCGCTGGCTGGTGCTCAACAAGCTCGACATGGTGCCGGAGGACGAGCGCGCGGCGCGCGTCAAGGACTTCGTCAAGCGCTTCAAGTGGAAGGGGCCGGTGTTCGAGATCTCGGCGCTGACCCGCGAAGGCTGCGAGCCGCTGGTGCAGGCCATCTTCCGCCATGTGCAGGCCGAGCAGATTGCCAGCCAACCGCCGGCGGAAGTCGATCCGCGTTTCGCCGGTGATCCGGCGGAGTGACGGTCTCTATCGTTTGCTATTTTATTTGTAGCTAAAGGCCATTGCAGGGCCTGGGCTTCGGACCTAAATGACACTAGAAAACGCTTCCAGTCCCCTGCGCAATGCGCGCCGCATCGTGGTCAAGGTGGGCTCCAGCCTGGTGACGAACGAGGGACGTGGCCTTGACGAAGCGGCCATTGGCGAATGGTGTCGGCAATTGGCCGCCCTGACAGGCGGCACCGATGGCACACCGAGGCGCGAGGTGGTGATGGTGTCCAGCGGCGCCATCGCAGAGGGCATGAAGCGCCTGGGCTGGGCCACCCGGCCGCATGCCGTCCATGAGCTGCAGGCCGCCGCCGCCGTGGGCCAGATGGGCCTGGCCCAGATGTACGAGACCAAGCTGCGCGAGAACGGCGTCGGCAGCGCCCAGGTGCTGCTGACCCACGGCGACCTGGCCGATCGCGAGCGCTACCTGAATGCGCGCTCGACCCTGCTCACGCTGCTGCGCCTGGGCGTGGTGCCGGTCATCAACGAGAACGACACGGTCGTCAACGACGAGATCAAGTTCGGCGACAACGACACCCTCGGTGCGCTGGTCGCCAACCTGGTCGAGGCCGACGTGCTGGTGATCCTCACCGACCAGAAGGGCCTCTACACGGCCGATCCGCGCAAGGACCCGGCCGCGCAGTTCGTGCACGAGGCGCGGGCCGGCGACCCGGCGCTCGAGGCGATGGCCGGTGGCGCCGGCAGCGCGATTGGCCGCGGCGGCATGCTGACCAAGATCCTGGCGGCCAAGCGCGCCGCCGGCTCCGGCGCGTCCACGGTCATTGCCTGGGGCCGTGAGCCCGATGCCTTGCTGCGACTGGTGGCGGGAGAGCCGATCGGCACGCTGCTGGTGGCGCAGACGCAGAAGCAGCAGGCGCGCAAGCAGTGGATCGCCGACCACCTGCAGCTGCGCGGCGCGGTGACGGTCGATGCCGGTGCAGTCGCCAAGCTGCGCGACGAAGGCAAGAGCCTGCTGCCGATCGGCATGGTGGCGGTGGAAGGTGACTTCTCGCGCGGCGACGTGATCGCGGTGCGCGATGCGGCCGGCCACGAAGTGGCGCGCGGGCTGGCCAACTACGCCAGCGCCGAGGCGCGTCTGCTCTGCCGCAAGGCTTCGGGCGAGATCGAGAAGCTGCTCGGCTATGCGGCCGAGCCCGAGATGCTCCATCGCGACAACCTGATCGTCGTGCGCTGACGGACCCGTGGAGCGGCCGCACGCAGTGCGGCCGGCTTCGATTGCTAGGGCGTGGGATACAGCGGATCGCTGCGCATGTCGCGGATGATCTTCGATGCATTGCCGTTGGCGGCTGCATCCTGGCAGACACCGGCCTTGGCAATGGCCAGCGAATAGCGCACCCGGCTTTCGTACAGGGAGACCCAGGTCGGATCTTCCACCGGCCGCCAGCCGCCATCCGCATAGTGCCGCGCATAGAGCTTGACCTGCCCGTTGCTGCAGCGTATGCCTTCGTACATGGCCGAGGTCGCCTCGCCCGAGGCACTGGTGGCCACCGCCACATAGCGCACCACGCCATCCTTGCCGACCTGGATGGTGGCCGGGTCGATGCCCATGCGGATGCCCATGCCGGGAGGCATGGGGACGGCGATGAGCTGGCGGGTGCTGAAGTCCGGCGCCGCCGGCGCCGGCTCCTCGGGGAGTGGTTTGTCGTCGTCCGTCAGCAGGCCGGCTGTCGCCGGTGCTGCCGGCAGCAGCAGCGCCGCCATGCACGCCAGCGCGGCGGCATGCAGCCGCAGGCGCCACCCGGTGGCAGACGGAGAGCGTTCAGCGCTGGGCATGGGGCACATTCTTGGTGTTCTTCTGCAGTTCGGCCATGCCGACGTTCGGATCGGGCTCGAAGGTAGCGCCGGGTGGCAGTTCGAAGGGGGCGGCGGCAGGCAGTTCCAGCTCGCCTTCGCGCGGCGCGCGCATGCTGCTGCGCAGGTAGCGGTTGCGCTGCTCGTGGCGCGGAAGGAAGCGGGACAGCTCGGTGAGCGCCATCTCATAGACGCCGCGCTTGAATTCGACCACTACGTCCAGCGGCACCCAGTAGTCGTTCCAGCGCCAGGCGTCGAACTCCGGGTGGTTGGTGGCACGCAGGTTCAGGTCCCAGTCATGGCCCACCAGCTGCAGCAGGAACCAGATCTGCTTCTGGCCCTTGTAGTGGCCGCGCGCGTCGCGGCGTATGTACCGGTCAGGCACCTCGTAGCGCAACCAGTCGCGGGTACGGGCCATGATGCGCACATGCTCCGGATGCAGGCCCACTTCCTCGTGCAGTTCACGGAACATCGCCTGTTCGGGCGTTTCGCCTCTGTCGATGCCACCCTGAGGGAACTGCCAGCTGTGGGTCCGGATGCGCTTGCCCCAGAACACCTGGTTCCTCTGGTTGAGCAGGATGATGCCGACGTTGGGCCTGAACCCGTCCCTGTCGAGCATAATCAAACCCCAAATTTTTAAACTGAGTCCATTATGCACGCGGCCTCGCGCGCAACAAGGGACTCGGCGCCGATGGTAGGGTTCCTCCGCGAGCCCGCTCTTCCCTCGGACTCCTCCTCTGCCTCCAACGCCTGCTGCCCTGCCCGATGAAAGCCTCCCGATTCTTCGTTTCCACGCTCAAGGAAGCCCCTGCCGATGCCGAGGTGGCCAGCCACCGCCTGATGATGCGCGCCGGCATGATCAAGAAGCTGGGGGCGGGCATCTATACCTATATGCCGATGGGCCTGCGGGTGATCCGCAAGGTCGAGGCCATCGTGCGCGAGGAGATGAACCGCGCGGGCGCCGTGGAGTGCGCCATGCCGGTGGTGCAGCCGGCCGAGCTCTGGCAGGAGACCGGGCGTTTCGAGAAGATGGGCCCCGAGCTGCTGCGCATCCGCGATCGCCACACGCGCGACTTCGTCATCCAGCCGACCAGCGAGGAGGTGGTGACCGACATCGCGCGCCAGGAGCTGCGCAGCTACAAGCAGCTGCCGAAGAACCTCTACCAGATCCAGACCAAGTTCCGTGACGAGCGCCGTCCGCGCTTCGGCCTGATGCGCGGCCGCGAGTTCACCATGAAGGACGCCTACAGCTTCGACCGCAGCCCCGAGGCGGCCCAGGCGAGCTACGAGGTCATGAAGGACGCCTACCGCCGCATCTTCGACCGCTTCGGCCTGCGCTACCGCGCCGTGGCGGCCGACAGCGGCGCCATCGGCGGCGACCTGAGCCAGGAGTTCCAGGTGATCGCCGCCACCGGCGAGGACGCCATCGTCTACAGCCCGGACAGCGACTACGCCGCCAACATCGAAAAGGCCGAGGCCCTGGCGCCGGCCGGCCCGCGCCCCGCTGCCGCGCAGGCGCTGGCCAAGACGCCGACGCCGGGCAAGAGCACCTGCGCCGACGTGGCCGCCTTGCTTGGCGTGCCGCTGGCCAGCACGGTGAAGTCGCTGGTGCTGGCGACCGAGCAGCTCGACGACGCCGGCAACATCGCCAAGACGCAGATCTGGCTGCTGCTGCTGCGCGGCGACCACGACCTGAACGAGGTCAAGGCCGGCAAGCTGCCGGGCATGGAGGCGGGCTTTCGCTTTGCCACGGTGGGCGAGATCGAATCGCACTTCGGTTGCAAGCCCGGCTACCTCGGTCCGCTCAAGCTGCTGCAGCCGGTCAGGATCGTGGCCGACCGCGAGGTGGCGCTGATGGCCGACTGGATCTGCGGCGCCAACGAGCCCGACTTCCACATGACCGGCGTCAACTGGGGCCGCGACCTGCCCGAGCCCGACCTGGTGGCCGACATCCGCAACGTCGTGGCCGGCGACGCGTCGCCCGACGGCAAGGGCGTGCTAGCAATCGAGCGCGGCATCGAGGTGGGCCATGTGTTCTACCTGGGCACCAAGTACAGCAAGGCGATGGACGCCACCTTCCTCGATGAATCGGGCAAGCCGCGCCACTTCGAGATGGGCTGCTACGGCATC